>ENA-OZTQ01000143-OZTQ01000143.1-human-gut-metagenome-genome-assembly--contig:-NODE-143-length-13278-cov-7.616123_pt1 | contig 13278 bp, 7 predicted proteins | sample MGYA00244231_ERZ653992 | MGnify/ENA primary metagenome ERZ653992 (study PRJEB26926, sample SAMN06164456) | human gut metagenome | biome: ENVO:00009003; feature: ENVO:2100002; material: ENVO:00002003... | reverse complement strand
ACGAGATGCTCAGGAGTCTCGTGGGCTCGGAGATGTGTATAAGAGACAGGGAGAATATGAACCAGCAGACCGCAAACTCTATTCTCAATGCAAATGAGAATAAAGAGCAGGGCATTCGCAGCCGCATTGATTTGCAGAACAGGCAGCGAAAAGGAGAAAGAGGTCGCAGGGGAAAGAACTGGTAACAAAGTGATGCCTTAAATTGCAAAAATCATGACACAAAACATACGCACCCTCCTGCACCGGACCATTATCATGGTTTCGTTGGTGTTCATGGCTCTGTCGGTGAATGCTGCCCAGGTGAAACTGAAATTAGGATCTAACGGCAATCCGGTAGTAGGGCAGTCGTTTAACGTCATTGTTGAATTAAACGGCGTCTCCGGGGCTTATCCCGAGAATTATTCCATACCTAATGCCAAGATAGTCTACCACTCGTCCTATCAGTCGTCATCATATTCAAATATCAACGGACGGAGCACCTCATCTTCAAGTCAGGGCTACCGACTGACAGTGAAATGCTATAAAGCAGGCAAACTGACGCTACCCCCGATTACCATTGGCGGTGTGAGAAGCAACTCACTGTCGATTGACGTGAAGGACAAGAGGGATGTTTCAGACCCGTATTCAGGCGCTTCTGCAAACCCGGCAGCGGGTAACGCTCCTTCAGGACCGCGTTTTATAGGCAAAGGCAATAAAAACCTCTTCATGGTGGCCAATGTGAGCAAAACAACGGCTTACGAGCAAGAGGCGCTGGTGTATACGGTTAAGCTCTATTCATCGTTCGACAATATCCACTTTTTAGGAGCCTCCGAGGCACCAAAATTCAATGGATTCACTCTTGAGGAAAATAATCCCAAGGTAGAAAGTCTGCACTTTGAATCATACAAAGGCAGGCAATATGCCTGTGCTGTCATAGCCCGATATATCATTTTTCCGCAAATGAAGGGGAAACTGACTATTCAGGGCAACAGATATACCGTTACGGCAGAAGCACGGCAGGAATTCTGGGATCCGTTCTGGGGTCCGTTGTCATACGGCAAACCCGTGCAGTTGGTGGTTACGCCAAATAATCTGACAGTTGATGTGCGCGAGCTGCCGAAGCCTCAGCCAGCCGGTTTCAGTGGGGGAGTAGGACAGTTTACCATTCAGGCCTCCATGCCCACACAGCGTCTTGCCACCAACCAGGCTGCCTCAATTGTGTACACAATAAAGGGCACCGGAAATATCAAATATGTACAGTTGCCTGACCTTGCCAAAATCTTCCCAAAGGAATTTGAGATTTCCACCCCGTCGCCAACAGTGAACGCAACTCCTAACGGCACATCCGTAAGTGGCAGTGTACGTTTCGATTGCTCCATTATGCCGGCAGAACCGGGCAAATATCATATTCCTCCGGTGGAACTGGTCTATTTCAACCCCAACACCGGGAAATATGAGACGGCTCGTTCTCGCGGGTTCGATGTGGAAGTAACCAAGGGAAAAGCCGGCGGCAATTCGGCCGGTCATATCCTGAAGATGGATGAGGAACTGATGCCTGTGGGCAAACTGACATCCTCTCACACCTTCTTCAGCGGGTCGGTAATGTACTGGATGCTCTATGTGATAGCATTTGTAATCTTTGCCGCCATTCTCTTGGCAATGCTCAACTACCGCAAACGCCATGCCGACACTCAAGGACTGCTTGAACGCCGCGCACGCCGTCTCAGCGACCGTCTGCTGCGTCACGCACGCAAGAGCCTGAAAATGGGGGCAAGAGACATGTTCTTTGACCAGACGCTTACGGCTCTGTGGGGCTATGCTGCCCATAAGATGCGTATGCCGGGCAGCGAGATGCAACGTGCCAACATAGAAGCCAACTTCGCTGAGCATGAGGTGCCTCAAAAGGTAATTGAACGCTTTATCAACCTGCTCGACCGTTGCGAAGAGGCTAAATATGCCGGCGCAGGTATCGACATGAACGATGTATATGAGGAAGCCTCGCAAGTGATTCGTGCCATAGATTCCGACTTTAAGAAGTAACAACATGCAACGTATAATGATAATAGCATTAGCTCTGCTGTGCATGATTCCGGCAGCTGCTGAAAATGTTTCCACAGCCGATTCGCTTTACAACAAAAAGCAATATGAGGAGGCTTTAAGGGTGTATCAGGACGTGCAAAAAGAGGGTCTCACATCGGCTGCCATGCTCTATAACATGGGTAATGCCGCTGTAAAATGCGACCATTACGGCGAGGCTATGGTGGCTTACCAGAAGGCTCAATCTATGGACCCGGGAAACTCCCGGATTCGCAACAACATAGAGTATCTGCAGCAGAAGGTCTTTGACCGCAACAATGCCAAATTAGGCGGCAGAAAAGGCGATGTAACGCCCGACGAACCTTCGGGATTGTCCGCACTCTGGTACAATATTACCGGCTGTGTAAACCCCAATCTGTGGGGCACTCTCGCATTCGGCTTTTTCGTCTTGTTGTTGGCAGGAGTGTTGTGTTACTTCCTCAGCGGCAATGTTTTGGTGCGCAAGATAGGATTTTTCTCCGCCATTGGCTGCGTGGCTCTGACCATCATCTTCGGCTGTTTTACCGTTGGAGCGCGAAATCACTGGGCCAACAGACAGATATGTGTGGTAACGGCGTTTGAGTCAACACCGTTGCCTAAACCCGACAAAGAAGAAAAGAGCACCCTGACACCTCTTGTTGCCGGAACTCTTTTGTCGACACCAGAAACCGATACGCCAACACCCGAAGGCTGGGTCTTTGTACGCCTCAATGCCACCACAGCCGGTTATGTGCCTGCCGAAGAGGTTACCGTAATAAAATAAAAGTCTTTTCAGGACCTTTTGTACCAAGGCTTTGAAACACGGCAAGTAAAGTGGATATTGGCACGATAATCGACTTGGTTATGTCGTTTCCAAGCATTACCATGCGCTCGCCTTACGGACCAGATACACTGACTCTTGAAATATTCAACAAGCAATTTTGCCTGATGGATTTATCAGGAGAATGGAACTTTTACAGCCTTAAGTGCGATCCGGAACTGTCGATGATTCTCAGGTCTAAATACCCGGCAATAAAACCTGCGTATCATCTGAACAAGAAGCATTGGAGCTCGGTAGAATTCAATTTTGCCGACGTCAACTTCCACAAAGCCATTTTGTATCACGCATATTTGCAGACCCTGAAATGTATGCCTAAGAAGTATTCCGTGTCCCTTTTTCGGCACCTATCCCATATTCATGTCCGAATACGACGAAGCCCTTGCCTCCGTGCTTCAATTCCACTGACCCCTCATTCCGATAAACATTAGACTATTAAGCCTGAAGAAAAAGGCCTAAAATTGAGCGCAAAAAACGCAGCTTTATTCCAAGTTGATGTCTGAACGACGACGGAATTGGATCATGCTGTTATCACCGTTGGTATTGAATTGCCACCACATATAGTTGTCAGTTAATTTTACAACTTTGAATGGATAAAATCCATCCCAAATATCATCGCTATCAAGGTCGCCCTGATATACAAGATATAATAAAGGCTGATTATTCTCTACTTCTCGAATGACCCAGGTAAAAGCTTTGTGATGTAACGGAGTACCATTAACAGTGATAAAATATGTTGTTATATATCCCTGATAATCACCATCTCCAGGGTTAATCTGAGCCGATACTATATTTAGAATGCAATCCCTTGGGAGGACATCCTGGTTGCCCTGATAGACAACTTCCCAAGTACCGGTGAAGGTGCCCAAATTTATTGGCTTTACATCATCGCCGGAATCGTTACAACCCGTCATTATAAATGATAGAAGTGGCAAAATCAGAAGTAATAGATACTTGTTCATGATAATGGGTGTTTGATTGTTTAACGGATTTGTAAAACGTTTATTGACTCAGAATGCAACAACATCCCTTTTCCCCTTCATGATCTTGGATCGCTTAGGTTTAGAGAATTGCATCAATGAAGGCATCAAAAAGCGGAGCACCCGGGTAGATGCTCCGCTTGATGATTAAGTGGGTAGGTGGTTAGGGAATGTTAACCTTTGAGGTGCGACGTTCACCGTTGGAATAGGTGCGTTTCACTATAAAGATGCCGTGCTGGCCGGGTTGGCCTAAGCGGATACCGTCTAAGGTAAACCATTCTTCATTGATGATTTCAGCTCCATCCACTTCATCAACTCCGGTAGGATTGTCTACATTCAGGTTGAAGGTGCGGGTAAGGTCACCAAGTTTGGCAGTAAGCGTCATCGGACCAACATAGCCTTTATTGAAGCGTACGCGGGTGCCGTCGAAGCGAACTTCAGGACGATCTGAACTCCAGGTTACGCCGTCAGGACAGCCAACGCTGAAGTTATAGGTAACTTTGCTGAAGTTATCGTTGCCGTCGAAGATAACACAGGCAGCATTCAAGCGGGCTGATTCAGTGTTGACAGTTTTAAGCACCGGATAAGTGAAGTTATCACCCTTTATCCATCCTTCGCCCAAATCCATTGCACAAAGTTCTTTCTGGCTCAGCATGCCGGGGAAATAACTGTCGTGAGTAGGCTGCTGTTCCTGTTTGATGTAGTAGCAGTTCTCCACTTTATTATCCTGGCTCCAAGCGCCGCCGTTTGCCGGGTTCAGGCCGATGAGTGAACCACAGGTGTCGGCATTGGCTACTATTTCACCTGCATTGTAGCAGTTGATGAGCTGAGTGTGGTTCTTAAACGTCTCACCGGTGATACCGGCAACGCGTGATGTACCGACAATAGTACCGAGGTTATAGCATCGTGTTACGATAGAACCGGTGTAACCGGCAATACCGCCTATGTCATAGCCTGAAGAGGCCGATGTGCCGCAGGTTGTGTTGGTGGTGGAAATCTGGCCGAGGTTGAAGCAGTCGGTAATCTGACCCTGAGCATTACCCCAGCCCACGATGCCTCCTGAGCGGTTGGCCGATGTGGTGATATTGCCTTCGTTCCAGCAGTTGGAGATTTTGCTGGTTGCTGAAGAGAAGTTGGAGCAAATACCTGCAAGACCGAAGCCACCGGTAATGTTACCGCGGTTGGAGCAAGAATCGATGAAGAGCCAGTTGTTGCCGCAGCCTACCATGCCGGCACCCTGGTTGCCCTGAGCGTCGATGTCGCCAAAGTTGTGGCAGTTGACAATATATGTCGGCTTGGCCTCCGTGGGAGCAGATTTAAAATAGGCTGCGATGCCGGAGATGAATACATTCTTGGTCGAAGAAATTTTGCCGTAGTTATTACAGTTGCGAATTTCGGAATCAAGAGTGTAGTAACCGGTTATACCCGCGGTGGGGGAACCTGTGGTTGACTTGGTAGCAACAGATGCTATGTTGCCTCTGTTGTAGCAATCAGTAATCAGAAGCGAGCAATTGCCGTTCGACATATTGCCAATGAGGCCGCCAAGGTAATTGTTGGCCGTAATATTGGTGAGGTTGTAGCATCCGGTCAGAATCATCTTCTTGGTGGTTGCTGACGATGCGTTGGCATTGCCGATAAGACCGCCGACCTGGTTCGAGCCTTCAGGTTTGTTGAACTCAAACGAGCCTTCGTTGTGGCAATTCGTGAAGGTTGCCGGGAAGCAGGTTGCTACCAGACCGCCAAAGTTATTGCACGAAGTGGAGGTGGAAGTCGATTTGATCACACCATAGTTTACACAGTCGGTGAACGTAGCACCTTCTGCTGAAACATTGTGTGAAATGCCGGCCAACTGTCCGTTTGCACCTGTTATAGTGCCGTGGTTGGTAACCTCCTCAGCAACTGTGGTGGCGTAGAAGTATCCGAAACCGGAATGGCCTGCGCCTTTGGTTGCCGTGATGTTCATCTTGTTGTCGCAGTTGCGCAGCGTGCCGTAAACTTTGGCTGTAATGCCACCGGTGTTGGCCTGCGTGGTTTTGATGTTGCCTTGAGCTGAGAAGTTTGTCAGCACTCCCGAAGCGTCGATGGTGCCGATAACGGCCTCATAACTGTTGACCACGGTGTAGTCAATATTCTTCAGAGTGTGGCCGCCGCCGTCAAGAGTACCTTCAAGCGACAATGTGCCGGTAAAGATAGGCTTGAAAGTTTTGCCTTCAAAGTCTATATCGGCAACCACTTTCAGGAACTTATCGGTGAAGTTGTCGTTGGCTGAGGGGATATACTCGGCCAGAGCAGTCCAGTCTTCCACCGTGGCAATTCTGTAAGGATCATCCTGAGTGCCGGCGCCCTGGAGAGGCACTGCGATATTGGAAACCAGAGGCAATACGCGCCTGTAATTGCCGGAGACGCCTGTCAGCGTGCCGGTTATCTGTGCGTTGACGCTTTCGGGAGCTTTGAGGTTCTTGCCGCTGATGGTGTACGGGTCATTCTCTGCCAATGTCCAGGTGTGGCCGTCGAGACCATTCAGAGTAGCTGTGCCGTGGAAGTTAGCTGATGAAGCACCTTTGGGGAAGGTTACTACCAGGCTGCGTGCATGTTGCAGCATAGGCTCATCTTTGCACCATGCCGGAACAGGATATTTGTCTTTGGCAAAGTCCCAGATTTCAGCGCTGAAACCGGCAACCGGAGTGCCCGATGTGAAGACACTTGTAGCCAGACCGGAAGCACCCTTCAGACTGATTGCTCCATGAGCCTTTTCGGGAATAATCTGAGAATCCCAGTGTGCATATTCTATGGCACCGGTAGTGCCGGAAGCGCCACCCAGGCTGCCTGTGGTAGCGGCATCAGTGCTTACAAGGTTACCGAAGTTGAGTACGCGGTGAAGTTCATTTTTACCAAGTACAGTAGTCGATGTAACGGCCTTAAGCTCGCCTGCTATGCCACCTACCTCTTTGTAGCCTTCAATTGAGCCGAAGTTGACGCAATCGATGAAGTTTGTGCCTTTGTTCTCGCCTTGGATGCCACCAACGCGATATACGCTCTTGACATTGGTCTGGAATTTAGTCCAAATTTTTGCGCGAACTGTACCTACGTTGACACATTCCTCAATAATACCGTCGCCGGTGGCTACAATGCCGCCTGCACCGTTTGAGCCGGTGGTGATTGTGCCATCGTTATAGCAGCGTCGCACATGGCCTTTGCGGTTCTCGCCAACAATGCCGCCGGGAACAGCTGAGGCTGCCCATACATCGGCATGGTTGCGGCAGTTCTCAACAAGACCTTCGTTTTGGCCTACAATGGCGCCTGACCTTGACCAGAACTGGAAATCGCAGCTCTTGTCCATTATCAGATTGCGTATGATACCTTCGGGAGCAAGGCGGCCGAAGAATCCCATAACACCGTTCGATGCAGATGAATTGGGAGTGCCCATTCCGTCGGATGATTCTTCCGGACGAGTCTTCCATACGATTTTGCACATGTGCAGATTCTTAATGCTGTGGTTGCCGCCATCGAACACACCTGCAAACTTATTATGAGTGCCGGCTGTGCCGGGCTGAGCGCAGATGCCAAGGAACGTGGAGTCATTCTCCATGTCTATGTCGTTGGTCATCAGGAAGTAATCGCCGGGGAAGGTTTGCAGAATCTCTGACGTTACATGAGCCAGAGTCAGAAGATCCTGATGGGTAGAGATGAGGAACGGATTCTGTTCTGTGCCTTCACCGAGGAAAGGCACGGGAGCAATGCGCAGTTCCAGGTCATAGTAAACGTTGCCGTTCGATACGCGCAGGGTATCTGTGCCGAATTCTGTTGTTATCTTCAGTTTGCCGTCGGCAATGGAGCAGAAGTGGCCTTCCGTGCCTGTGTTGCCTTTGTTGACAAGCAGATATTTGACGTCGCCGAGAGGATGCAGTTCTGCATCAGCTGATACTTTCTTCAGCGAGCTGCGTGCCGGAAGCACGAGTGCTGATGCGGCTGCCAAAGCGTTGGGCTGAGTTGCCGAAATTTTCAGACGGGGATATTGTCCGGCCGTAAACTGCCATACATTTGCGTCAAAGCCTGTAATGCCCGTTGCAGAAGTAAGAGCGGCGGTAGTGGTGCCGAAGCGGGTAGAGTTCAGGTTCGTCAGCTGATTGTCGAAATACAGATTCTCAAGAGTAGGCGAAGAGGTGGCATCTATCCAGCCAATGGTTTCGCGAGCCTCTTTCTCCTTGTCATACAGATAAGTCTCTGACTGTACTGACGATGCTGTGTAGCAGTTGCGGATTGTGGTGGCAACGGTATCTGTTCCCTGAACCTCATTGCAGAGCCAGCCAGTGATGCCGCCGGCCATACGGTTGGTATAGGTTGATACCTTACCGGTGAAGAAGCAGTTTTCAATTTTGCCGCCGTAAGTCTTACCAGCCACGCCACCGGCGCATGAGGGTCGGTTCATGTTGTCGGAGGGGCCGGCTTTAACTTCACCTGTAGCAAACGCCTGGTCCAGAGTTGAATTGCTGAGCACGCCGATTACGCCGCCTGTCGACATGGTACACATATAAGTACGTGTGTCCACGAGTCCGGAGAAGCTGAGGTTTGAAGCCGTTGTCTTGTCGATAGCAGCAGCCACACCACCGGCAGGAAGACCGGCTGAGCCTGTAGCTCCTATCACCGTGGTACGTACTGCATGACAGTTGGTAAGCGTTCCGGCGTTGATTTGTCCGACGATGCCGGCAGGGTTGCCATTGGCGCCCAGAATATAGCTGTCGCTGATGCTGCAATTGGTTACTATTGTGCCCACACCCACAACGCCGCCGGCGATACGGGCATAGTTGGTAATATTGGCATTGGTTACATGGCAATTATCAATTGTGCCGAAGTTCCATCCGCACACACTGCCGGCTGTCTGACCCTGGCTGGTAACGGTGGGCTTGTCCATCTTGATATTCTTGATGACGCCTTCGGGGTCAACAAGGCCGAAGAGTGCGGCCAGACCGGTAGTTGAGCTAACCGACATATTCTTCAGGGTATGATTTTGACCGTCGAAAATACCGCCGAAGTAGTGATAAGCGTCGGCACCGATAGGAGTGAAGAGAGTGCCTGCCATATCTATGTCGTTGGTCAGGCGGAAGTGCTTGCCGCGGAATACACGGGCACAGTTAACGCCATTGAGGAAGCCGTTGTATTCGCTCTCAGGCACTGAATTTACCATCTGTGCCAGAACCTTGAGGTCGCGAAGCGATGTGATAAGATAAGGAGATGCTTCTGTGCCTTCACCTTCCAGCTGTCCGCTGACGGCTGTGGGATATACAAAGTTGCCGTCGTAAGTAATCTTACCGTCGGTTATGGCTCCGAAGTACATCAGCTGTGTGCCATTGGAGATGGCCGACCAGTTACCCCACTCAAGGGTGTTGTTATTGCCTGCTGCCGCAGTTTTCAGCTTAATGGTCGGTGTAATGTCATTGGGCTGTCCGTTTGACGTATAGGAGCCGATGGCATACGTATAGAAATGGGCTTTGTTGGCCGGATACTGACGTGCTACCTGACTCGGAATATCACCTGAGCGTGATGAATTGAGATTTACATATACAGTCTGACCGTAGTTACCGAAGTTGGTAATCATAACTCGGTTGTCGTAAGGCTGCGTGATGTAAACGCTCTGTTCAAATTTTGTTCCGTCAAGGAAATTGAACGTCATGGTGCCGTTTGCCGGATAGATTTTGGTGTCGCCACCGGCAAAGGGATAACGGTCCTTGTTAGTTCCGGCAACCACATAGATTCCCCACCAGTCGTTGATGGAGATTGAGCCGTCGGCATTGATGACGCCGGTGATGTTCTTTTTGCGGTCGGGTTTGCCGTTGCTTTGACAGAAAGCAATGTCGATGTTTCCGTTGTCAACCATCTGACCCACAACCTGATTGGGGATGGTTATGGTGCCCTCGGCAACATTCACTTTTGCTTTCAATGTAATGGCATCGTTCCAGAATCCTTTTATGATAATGGAATCGGTGCCGGCAATCGTGGAGATTGTGCAGGCGTTGCCGTCATCGCCGAAAGAGTCGCTGCGCAGGCTGCGCGCTGTCATCACTTTCTTTCCGGCCAGGTCGGCGGTTGAGCTTATGGCTCCGCGTTTAGGCTGAGCCGCCGCTGTTTGTTTTTGTGGTTTGGCGGTCAAAGGGCCGTCGGGTGCAAGCGTCATTGTACGTTTGGTTCTGACTGCCTGCTTTGACTCCACAATTGGTTTTGCTTTCGGAAGCAAGGATACTTCTAACTCCGGTGGCACGGCTTGTGCGCTCAGACCAACGGGTAAAAGCAATCCTGCCGTAAGGCTCAGAATGAGCTTCCGACATCTTTGTAGAGATTGCATTGAGAAAAATTATTTAGGTTAGTAATGTATTTGTTTGTCCCTGCAAATTTAAAAATTTTTTCACTTTCCTACAAATATATTTAAGCCTTTTTAAGAAATAACAAATCAGCCCTTTTGCAGAGCTGATTTCGGAATATGTTTTAGACTGAGTTATTTGTCTATGGCCTCCTTTAGGAGGGGTATGAAGTCAGCGGCATTCTTCCAGCTTGGCGAGATTTGCATCTCGATGGGCAGATAGAAGCAGTAGGGTTTCAGGCTTTCAGGGAAGAATGGGTTATGGAGCATTCTTCCGGCATCTTTCTCCGTCGTTACTATTATTTTCCGGGCACCTTTCTGGCGGTTGAACTTATTTTCAATCTTTGTCAAATCGGCTGTGGTGAAGTCGTGATGGTCGGGGAAATGGATAATCTTTATGCGGGCTTTGCTTTTCCGGCACTCGCGTATCAGAGGCCGCGGGTTGGCAATGCCGGTTACCAGAATTATTGTGTCTGCCGATGTCAGTGAGTCCAGGGTTACGGAGTATGGAGCTTCATCCTCAAACACCGGTTTTAGATTGAGGTAGCGGGTATACGAGAAGAACAGCTTCTGATAGGGGAACAGCGATAGTCTGTCGCTTATCAGCCTGCAGTCAACAGGTTTGATGGATTGCGGACATTTGGTTACAACAATAAAGCCTGCCCTATAAATGCCCGACTTATGTTCACGCAACCGACCCAACGGCAATATTTTATCGTCGTAAACGGGTCTGTTCTTGTCCATCAGCAAGATTGACACCTTCGGCTTAACGTAGCGGTGCTGGAAAGCATCGTCAAGAATTATCAGGTTTATTTCGGGCTGCAGTTCCAACAGCCTTTCAATGCCCTTAGTTCTCTTTTCGCACACGGCCACTTTGACGCGCTTGCCAAACTTCTGATACATCTGGAAGGGCTCATCGCCAATCGTTGCCGGTGTGGATTTGGAATTAGCCAGCAGGAATCCCTTTGTCTTGCGTTTGTAGCCGCGGCTCACTACTCCTATGCGATATTCTGTCTGCAGATGGCGCAACAGCATTTCCACCATCGGGGTCTTGCCCGTGCCTCCTACTGTAAGATTGCCCACGCATACCACGGGCACATTATAGCTCTTCTGGGGCAATACTCCCAGTCGAAACATCTGATTGCGTACCTCTGTAACGCCCCAGTATAACCACGATAGGGGAGTAAGGGCGAAGGTAAGCAGTTTGCCGGTGGTAGTTCGCATAATCTGTTACTTATGAGCCTGTAAATTAATTATTTACCCTGTCAATTATTTGTTGGTGAAGACGATCAGATTCTCACTTTAAAATACTCCGGCAGCAGAGCCTGACTCGGTTTGCGCTGCAGCATCTCCTGCACATGCTGAATCAAAACAGGCGAGACGTCAATGCCGTAAGCCTTGCTCAGCATCTTGCCAACTAACGATTCGGCGCCGGCTGTGGGTATCATATCCCAGAACGAGGGTTCCAGGTCGGGATAATATCCTACGGCAGTATTCTTCAGGTCGGTGAGTTTGGCTGTATAGTCAATGGCATCCTGAAGCGAGCCGAGCTGGTCAACAAGACCTAATGTCTTAGCCGTTGAGCCTATCCATACACGTCCCTGAGCTATGCTGTCAACATCATTGACGGGTATATCGCGTCCTTTCGAGACCTTGGTGATGAACTGGAGATAGCCTCTGTCTATGCTCTTCTGCAAAGCAGCCATCTGCGGCTCCGTGAGGGGCTCAAAGGGAATGACTATGTTAGCTCTCGGGTTAGTCGATACTTTCTGCGGCGTAACGCCTATGTTCTGCAACAGCTTCTGACCGTTGGGCACCATGCCGAAGATGCCTATTGAGCCGGTAAGCGTCAGGGGGTCGGCAAAGATATAATCTGCATTGCAGCTAATCCAGTAACCGCCTGAGGCGGCGTAATCGCCCATCGACACAACCAATGGTTTGCCTGTACTCTGGAAGTATGATAAAGCATCGCTGATTTGCTCGCTGCCGAACACACTGCCGCCGGGTGAATTTACTCTCAGCACCAAGCCTTTTACGTTGTCATCTTCTGCCAAATCAACAATCACAGGTACGAGCTTATAGCAGTCTATGCCGCCTTTAGCGTTCTCCTGTATCTCGCCGGTAGCATACAGCACAGCTATATGGTCGCCTCCCGTAGAGGGCATCATGCTGAATGAGCCGAACGACTGGGCATCTATGAAATTGATTTTTTCAGGGTCACATTCAATCAGCCTGCCTATCTTCTCATCCATCTGGCGTTCGTAAGCCAGTCCTGAAACAAGTTTTGTCTTTACTACATCCTGAGCTGATTCTGTGATGATGTAGTTGTTCACCATTGAATCAATCTGAGCCTCGGGAATACCTCGGCCCTTGGCTATCTCACGACGCACCTCAGCCCATACTCCGTCGTAGAGCTCGAGCATCTGTCGGCGTGCCGGTTCGCTCATCTCGTTGGTGATGAAAGGCTCAACAGCACTCTTATATGTGCCAACCTTTGCCACCTGCCATTCAATGCCAATCTTCCTGAACAGCTCGCTGAAATAGATACTTACGCCGCCAATGCCGTTCAGCTGAACTATTCCCTGAGGATTCAGAAATATGCTGTCGGCGCATGAAGCCACATACAGGGCGCTCTGAGCCATATTGTCGGCGTAGGCTATGATGGGCTTGCTGCTGTTCTTCTTGAAGGCCACCAGAGAGTTGCGGAGCGAATGTAAAGTGGCCGGTGAAGCTGCCAGATTGCCGCATTTGATGTAGATGGCGTTGATGTCTTTGTTGTCTGTAGCTTCGTTGATGGCCGTTGTCAGGCTGAGGAGTGTCTGAGGCTTATCCACTTCGCCCTGAATCAGCATATCCATGTCGAATCCACGGGCTACCTCGGTTTCGCAAATTTCGCCGTCGAGGTCAAGCACTAAAACGCTGTTTTTCGTAACATTGACGTTCGACTCCACCGTAGATAAGGCCAACTTACCCATCAGTGCCATGAAGATGAAGAAAATCACCACTCCGGAAAGCACTATGGCTGTCTCTTATACACATCTCCGAGCCCACGAGACTCCTGAGCATCTCGT
>ENA-OZTQ01000138-OZTQ01000138.1-human-gut-metagenome-genome-assembly--contig:-NODE-138-length-13444-cov-8.970946_pt1 | contig 13444 bp, 9 predicted proteins | sample MGYA00244231_ERZ653992 | MGnify/ENA primary metagenome ERZ653992 (study PRJEB26926, sample SAMN06164456) | human gut metagenome | biome: ENVO:00009003; feature: ENVO:2100002; material: ENVO:00002003... | reverse complement strand
ACACCAAATACTGCGGCGGCTATGCACCGGGGGACAAGCTGCACCGCACTTGCCGACAGATCGGCAACCTGAAAGGCAGAGAACAACGGGAGCTTGCGGACGATCATCCGGTGAAACAGATTTATGAGAAACGGCTGAACACCATAAACCGCTATGTGAAGCGTGGTACTCTGGACGCTGATCTTGCAGAGGTTATGAAAAAGCTGGCAAAGGATAAAATGCTTCGAGCGCTGAGCAATGTCGCCTATGCCAAAGGTGATTACGAAAAAGAGGTGGGACAGGCTGCTTTGAAGAAAGAAGCAAAATTACGGACGAAATGAGGAATATGTAATGGCACAGAAATATGATTTAACTGATATTGGGAATGCGCTTAGCCGGGTTATGGACAATCCTATGACCAAAATAATCCGTTCTGGCTCTATTGGTGTGTTGGGCGTAGTAAACCCAGTTGCGGGAATTGTAGGCGGAATAGGAAATGATCTTCTATCTGAATACAATACCTTCAAACTCGGCCATCTACTGAACGGTCTTGCATCTGGCTTTAATCTCGAAAGAAGATTGAACGAGCTTTACAACTATGTAAACTCCAGCCCGGAAAAGGCTATTATCGTAGCCAATCTGTTCAAACAAACCGTAAATGCAGAATGCCCAAAGGTTTGCGTTATTTATGGTCTAATTCTTGCAAACCATTTAGAAACACTTACAGAATTCACGCACGAAGAATTGATTGTCTGTAAAGCTTTGGAAAACGCTACGGATTATGATCTGAAGAATTTCAAAGAAATAATGGAGAACTATCTTAAGCCAACATCAAATGGAAGAAGAATTGTATTTCCAAAAGACTTTGCAGATATTGCTGCTTTCACCACCACATGCGATTGGTGTGTATATAATAGAATCTTTGTTTCTCGCACAGCAGAGTGGGGTGAAATGGAAGAAGGCATTTTGGATATGAGCACGTACTATTACGAGGCAAATCCTGCATCTGTTCTTCTGGATAATATAAATGCTGCAAGACAAACTTGGAATTATGGTTAATTATTCCCGCTGATTACTTAGAAGGGAGGTGCGCTATGCTAAATGATTTTTCGTGGAACATGACCGGATACATACCGAAGCACCAAGTTAATCCACACGGTGACGGCATCATCCCCTATGTGGCAGAGCGCATCTTCCAACTGGAACCGGAACCGCCAGCGGTGGACAGTCTGAATGAATATATCCTGTCTGCTTTGCGGGAAAAGAATTTGCTATATTTTTCGTTCTTTCTGCACCACTACGAAACGCAGCTCAACAAGCGCATCAAAGGCTTTCTCAGTGTGGACGGCGGCAATCTGTACGACACAGACCGATTTATCGATATAAAGATCTCCTGCCGGGAGCAAATGCTCCAAAAGCTGATGGACTATGATCCTGCCAAGGGTGCGGAGTATGCTACATACATCTATCCGTTCATCTGGGATTCTATGCTCCGTTTCCGCATGGGCGAAGAAAAATGGTCGGTATCCTCTCTGACCAATTACAAAATGGTGCGATCAATGGCGTGGCTGTACCATAACACCAAAGATGCGGTCAACCAGTTTTCCAAGAAGTATAACTGCGACCTTGCTCTTGCGGAAGAATATCTGAAAGTTGTCCGTGGAATCCGCAACCAGCAGCCGTTCTATATAACGGACGAGGACGGCGAGGAAACAGGCGAGGATATAGCCCTTGACGATAGCTGGAACTATACCGACATCCTCTGGAACGGCATACAAGCAGAAAAGGTACAGCGGGCATTTGAGAAGCTGAATTACCGGGAACAGACCTTGCTCGAAAAACGGTTAGCAATCTGTATGACCTGCGGGCGAGTTGGCTCATGGAAGAACCGCCCCACTTTTGAAGAATTGGCGATTATGTTTGAGGGCAGCACAGCCAGCGGTGCAGAGCGAGCCTACCGGAAAGCGGTGGACAAACTGACAGAACTGCTGGTTGCCGAAGGTGCGCTCCATGCTGTCCGGCTGAAACAGAAATCCAAAACCAAGCGAAAAAAGAAAATCGCCACCGCAATCTACGAATACCAAGCAGACTGCGACGGCGAATGGGGTGAGATTTCATTTGACTTTGAGAACGGCACAGCGGAGATCATCCGTCTTGCCGACTGGGATACTATGAAAACAAACCGCTTTGCAAATAAAGCGATAGCCTATCTTCTGAACTGTGAGAATGAGAAGCTGCCAAAGGAAACAATGGTCGCATTTGAACTCTAAAAATAACCGCTGCAATTTCCGTAAAAATTGCAGCGGTTTCATTGGTTACGGCACGGCAGAAAATTTTGTGTAAGCGATTTTCGACAAACGCAAGAATATCACAGTTATAATGTTCATAATCGGGCGAATACCCCTTGTCCACCGCTGTCCCCGAGCGGGTGGAATGGTATGCGCGCCGGAACGGCGTGAATGCCGTTCCACCCGCCCGGGAAGCCTATCACAAGGGGATCAGCCCGCTGATCGATCGGCGAACAAAATTTGCAGCTGGCTGAGTACTAAATCCCAATTCTGGCATCGAGCATGCCAGTGCTTTACAATCCGTTGGGATGCCAGGTACAGCATCCGGCGCAGTGAATCGTCATTGGTGAAGCTGGGCTTGTTCTTGGTAATCTGCCGGAACTGCCGGTTTAACCCCTCAATGATATTGGTCGTGTATATGATTTTCCGGATCTCCGGCGGGTATTCAAAGAACGTGCTCAGAATATCCCAGTTGTCTTCCCAACTCCGGACGCAGGATGGGTATTGCTTGCGCCAGACTTCAGAGAAGTGCCGCAGATTCTCCTCGGCTTCTTCCAGCGTGACAGCGGTATAGACTTTTTTCAGGTCGGCGATTACGCTTTTGAGATCCTTGTAGCTGACATATTTCGTGGAACTGCGGATCTGATGGACGATGCAGCGTTGCAGCCGGCTCTTGGGATACACTGCCTGGATTGCCTGCATCATACCGCACAGGCCGTCGGTGCAGAACAGATAAACGTCTAAAACACCACGACTTTTGAGATCATTCAACACATTCAGCCAAAATTTGCTGCTCTCATGTTCTCCAATCCACACGCCGAGAATGTCTTTCTTTCCGTCTAAGGTAATGCCCAGCACCACGTAAGCCGCCTTGGTCACATAGCGGTGATCCTCCTTGACCTTGTAGTGGATGGCGTCCATAAAGACAAAGGGATAGACCGACTCCAAAGGACGGTTTTGCCAAGCGGTGACCTCCGGCATGATCTTTTCACTGATTTTGCTGACCAGTTCCGGAGAGATCTCCACATCGTACATGCTCTTAATCTGCTCAGCAATATCCCGCTGGCTCATGCCGCAGGCGTACAAGGCGAGGATCTTGTCCTCCATGCCTTCGGCATTGCGGTCATACTTTCCAATGATTTTCGGCTCGTAATTGCCCTGGCGATCTCTGGGGATCTTGATGTCAATTTCGCCCAGCTGAGTCTTGATCGTCTTTTGCGAATACCCGTTGCGGTAATTGGGAGCAGTGGCGTTCCCGACTGCTCGCTGGCAGCGTTCTCGCCCCAATTCCTCATCCATTTCCACTTCCATCACCTGCTGGATCACATCCCGGAACATCTCTTTCATGGCAGCCATGATCTCGGCGGTGCTGGTAAAGTGTTGGCTCTGCACGTATTGCTTCAATAATTCCTGCGGTGCGGTCTGCATGATTTTCTGGCTCCTTTGTCGTAAATATCTTGTTGATATTCTTGACTTTTCCCGAAAATCTTAGACCGTCACTTTCGGTCGATTACACAGAATTTTATGCGGTCTCTTGGTTACGGTTTTCTCAACTTATTTTTAAGTATATTACGAGAATCAATAATCATCGTGTCCTGTTGATAATCACAGCTTCGGCAGGATCGAAGTAGTCTGCGGTATCGCCACTCAGTCCGCTGGCCTTCCAAGCCTGTTCAAATGTAATATTCTCAATGTTGCTCAAAATAACATAGGTTGTATCCTCAACGGCGTTATTCAACCGTCCGGTAACTTCCATCCTGTACTTGTAAGTATAGCAAGTCGCAGTTCCTTCCATTCCATTTATGGACGCAAAACTTGCACTGTAAGTGCCAGCATCCCACAGTTCATCCCTAAAGATATGTCCATACGTTTCAGCTTCGACTTCATAGACGTGGCCACCAATTTCTACTGTAATATTGTTAGATCCTTCATTGTTTATGAAAATGCACCAATACGGTGCATCCTCAGTCAGTACCATCTTATGTTGCAAAGATGTGTTTCCATCAAAATTGAGTTCAAATCCGTTTAGTCTACCCTTTTCTGCTGCAACTTTGATGCTATAAACATCCGCAATTCGTGCAGGATAAGTTTCAAGGATTTCACCGGAGTATTCAATTTCGATCACATCTCCGACTTCTGGTTCAGGTGACGGATGAGCATTTCTAATTGGCACTTCAATTCGGTCTGTGCTACTCAGTTCCCAACTGCCCTCAACAGGTTTCACAAGATAATAGCCATCATAGATTTCCAGAATTTCAGCTTGGAACACCTGATGTGTTTCGTTGGAAAAGCCTTCAATCTGAATACAATTATTCTTGAAAACCAATCGGCCAGTTTCTACCAGTTCATTAGAATTATACTTTGTTTTATCTACATACAGACGACCATCTTGCTCATCCTGTCTAAGAGTGAAATCGAAATTTCCTCGATCAGATAGCTCGTAGCTTGCTCCGTTTACATAGTCGCAGACGACAATGCGACTGTCGATAATACCGGAACCCCAAGTATATGTAGCACAGATTTCCGGAAAACCATCACCGGTTAAATCTGTAAAATAAGCGTTCCAAATTGGCATACCGGCAATCAAAATTGTTTGACTGGTAAGTTCCGAAGTGTCAAAGGGTTTTGACGCAATTATTTGTGTCTGGTTGTAGCTGAAAGTAACATCTGGATATATCGGAAGCTTTATAGTTGATTCATCATCCATAGCAGAGGGGTTCTCTGTGTAGTCAAACCACTCTATGACGGAATTTATCTCATCTGAAATGCGTACCTCTACACCTTCTACTTCAACATAAACAATTATGTCTTCATCGGTAGGGTTTTGAACATTCACACCTACTTTGAACCAGGCACCTTTTTCAACATCCATTTCAACTGGCATACCTGGGGTAAGATATGTTGGTTCGTATGCATTCTCTTCTTTTACTTGAATTGGTTTCAATACAACCTCGGTATCCCCTAATCCCTCACCAGATGAAATTGTAATCTTATTGCCAAGCGGGGATATTTCTTCATCAGAATAAGCAAAATCCTCTTGATACACAATTTCTTCTGTGCTGCCTGCCGGAACAACAATCCGTATCGTAAAGCTGTCTTGTTTGGGATTGGTCAAGAAGCACGCCGCAACAACTACACAAGACATGACCGCTAAAACAACAATCCAGAACGCAGGCTTCTTATAGTTCATCACAGACTTCACACGCTCCTTAACACCGACCTCACCAAAAGCGAGAGGGCAAGCGGCAATCATACGGCGATTTACGCTGCAGGCCACAAGTGCCTGAGTGTAATCGGCTCTCTGTTCGTTGCCAAGTTTCTTGATTACCTTTTCATCACAGGCAAGCTCAATGTCACGGCACAACAGAACATAAGCCAGCCACATGAGAGGATTGAACCAATGGATCGTCAGCAGGAGAAAACCAAGGGGCTTCCACAAATGGTCTTTACGGCGAATGTGTGCCTGCTCATGGGCAACAACGTGTTCCAGATTTTGACCGTTCATGTTGAACGGGAGATAGATTCTCGGTTTGATGATACCAAGCACAAACGGAGAGTTTACATTCTCGCTCTGGAAAATGTTGTCCTTGTAGCGAACGGCAGTATCAACTTTGCGGCTCAGACGCCAATAGCTAATAGCTGTATATAGCGCAAGTGCAATCATGCCGAAAATCCAGATGTATTCATAGATACCGATGGTGATTTGCAGAGGATTTACGCTGGCACCAGCCATTGGAGTATTGGACTGACTGATGATAGGATTAACTGCGTTGTTTATTGCATTTATCCCGCTATTGATGGTAGGGGTGGTATCCATGCCTATGTTCAACGGAATGGTTTCAGCGCTTGGAATCAGGCTCAATACGCTCTCGAAAGAAAACGGGCAGATCAATCTGACTGCAACGATACCCCAAAGCAGAACATTGACCCATTTGGGAGCTTTCTTCAAAACAAGTCTGAGAATCAGCACAGCCAGGACAAGCCAGCTTGCCGATATGCTCATATTGATGATTTTCAAAAAGAGTTCGTTCATTGCGAACCTCCTTTCCTGATACGGTCAATCATACGCTGTACCTCATCAAGATCACCTTCGGACATATCCTGATGCTTTGTAAAAGCAGCGATAAAGGCAGGCAGAGAACCTTCAAATTTCTTCTCAACCAATTCGTCAATCTCACACGCCTGCGCTTCATCTTTAGAAACAAGAGAAGTGATGGTGCCGTTGTCGTTCGTCAGTACACCACGATCTCTAAGACGCTTGATGACGGTATAGGTGGTAGTTCTTTTCCAGCCAAGCTGCTCTTGGCACAGCTTTACAAGCCGGACAGCAGTAACCGGCTCATGCTCCCACATAATCAAACAAAAACGATATTCACTTTCGTGAATCTTCGGAAAATCCATATTCACGCCCTCCTTGTCTACGCTATTAGACTTCAAATATAGTCTACCACATTAGACAATCAAAATCAATAGAGTTCACAGAAAAGATACAAAAAATTGCCCGAAGGATTTCTCCCACGGGCAATGAGGTGTTCAACTGTCTAAAGGTTTATACTCTGTGACGGTTTTCAAATAGGCTTCCGGATTACCATTCAGAATAAGGTCAGCATATTCCAGCGGCGCATTGTAGATCAGATAGTCAAGCTCTGACCGCTGATACATATTGTCGGCGACCTCATTCTCTACCGCAATCGTATCAATGGCAATCATGCTGCCATCAAAAAATTTTAGTTCCACACAGGCATTGTCCATATTAAACTCACAAGAAATCAATCTATCCATAAGAAACCTCCATTTTTCGGGATGTTAGATCATCCCAAAATATTTGAATGCTTCTCGGATTGCTTTCTCTTTTTCCTGCGGACACTGGGGCTGTCTGGAATCCTCGGACTTCGGCAGATTATAGTTCTTACCAACCCCAATCCCACATTTTCGTTTAATCTGTGAGATATAGAGGTTGGACACCTTTAACCCGGTATGCTCCAACACATACTCCTTGATCTGCGGATAGGTTGCCCCATCCTGAAATTCGGACATATCCATATCTTCCAAAGAGAACTCAACCCGAATCTTTTTCGAGTCGACCTCACCCTTGGAAAGCAAGACAACAGTCTCCACATTCGCCGTACCGGGGAACATATCCACCGCCGCGGCGCGGACGGCGGCATAGCCCTCCTGTGCAAACAGCTTCACATCCCGGGCCAGGGTCGCCGGATCACAGGAGACGTAGACGATACGCTGCGGCGCCATCGATGCCGCTGCGGCGACCACCTCCGGGCTGAGCCCCTTGCGGGGCGGGTCCACGCATATCACGTCCGGCCGCAGGCCCTTTGCGGCGAAATCCGCCGCGGCCGCCGCCGCGTCGCCGCAGAAGAATTCCACATTCTCTATCCCGTTGCGGCGGGCATTCTCCCTGGCATCGGCAATGGCCTCCGGCACGATCTCCGCGCCGATGACCCTCGCCGCCCGCCGGGCCATCACCTGGGTGATGGTGCCCGCGCCGCAGTACAGGTCCAGCACCGTCTCGTGCCCGGTCAGTCCCGCGAAGTCCACAGCGGTATCGTACAGCACCTCCGCCATGTCATGATTCACCTGATAAAAGGACGGCACGCTCAGCCGAAAGGACAGGCCGCACAGGGTATCCTCCAGCACGTCCGCGCCCCACAGGGTGCGGTATTCACTGCCCAGTACAGCCCCGGTGGGCTGTGTGTTCACGCCCAGCACCACGCCCACGGCGTCCGGCAGCGCCTGCCGCATAAGCGACACCAGCGCGTCCTCGCAGGGCAGCTTCTTCCCGTTGACCAGCACGCAGACCAATGACTGCCCCGCGCTGTTCGTTCGGACATACAGGTGCCGCACCAGACCCCGCCGGGTCCTTTCATCGTAGCAGGGCACGCCGCACTCCCGGATGTACCGCCGCAGGGCCTCCGCTGCCGCGTCGGCCTGGGGCTTCTGGATCCGGCAGCAGTCCACCGGGATCACCTGATGGCTGCGGGCCTTGTAAAAGCCCACCTGCCCATCGGCGGACACGGGGTACTGGCTCTTGTTGCGGTAGTGCAGCGGCGCACCGGAGAGGATACCCTCCACTGCCACATCGCTGCCGCCGATGCGGCGCAGGGCGTCCTGCACCCGCTGGCGCTTGGCCTCCAGCTCCTCTTCCCTGTCCATGTGACGGAAGTCGCAGCCGCCGCACCGCCCATAGTACGGGCAGTCCGGCTCCACCCGGTGGGGCGAGGGCGCGTATACCCGCACCGCCTTGCCGAAGGCGGCGTTTTTCAGCACCTTGAGGATGAGCACATCACAGTCCTCGCCCCGCAGCGCCCGGTGGACGAACACCGCCTGCCCGTCGATGCGGGCCACGCCCAGTCCCTCGGAGGTATACCCCTCGATGCGGGCGCGGTAGGTCTTGTTCTTCTCCGGCACGGCTCAGAACTCGAACTTGCTGATGACCTTGCCGATGGCATCGGCAAAGGCGGCCAGCGTCTTGTTGTCCCGGCCCTTGCTGCGGCGGATGAGGCCGATGAGCATATCGCCCAGCTGGGCCAGCTTCTGGTACGCCGCCGTGGCCTTGGGCGCGCCCTCATAGGCGCGGGTCTTGCGCTCCGGCAGGTAGCCGGGGGCAAGCTGCTTGTCGGCGATCAGATCGTACTCCTCGGTATACTGGGGCGCGTGGGCTGCAAAGCCCAGTCCCTTTACCGTCTCGGCATAGACAGGCGCCACCTCGCGGTCGCCGTGGACCACGAACACATGGGTAGTCTTCGCCGGATCAAAGTGCTTGATCCAGTCCACCAGATGGTCATGGTCAGCGTGAGAGCTGAGGCCGGGGAAGTTGACGATCTTGGCCCGGACGGCCACGTCCTCGCCGAAGAGCTTGACGCTGTCGACCCCGTCCAGCAGGTTGCGGCCCAGGGTGCCCGGGGACTGGAAGCCCACGAACACCACGGCGCTGTCGGCGCGCCAGAGGTTATACTTCAAATGGTGGCGGATACGGCCCGCGTCGCACATACCGGAAGCGGAGATAATGACCTTGGGGGTCTTGTCCACGTTCAGCAGCTTGGACTCGTCTACCGTCTCGGTCAGGTGCAGGCCGGGGAAGCTGAACATATGGGTGCCGTCCTGCACCAGCGCCAGGGCATCCTCATCCAGATAGCCCCGCAGATCGCCGCAGAAAATCGTGGTGGCCTTCTTGGCCAGCGGGCTGTCCACATACACCGGGAAGTCCTTGACGGACGTGACCAGATTTTTATCCTTAATCTCGCGGATAAAGTACAGTAGCTCCTGGGTGCGGCCCACGGCGAAGGAGGGGATGACCACGTTGCCGCCCTTGCCCAGCGTCTCGTCGATGATCTCCGCCAGCTGGCCGGTGTAGCTCCACACCTCGGTGTGGTTGCGGTCGCCGTAGGTGGACTCGGTAAGCACATAGTCCGCGCTGTCGAAGAACTGGGGATCGCGGATGATGGGCTGATCCACATTGCCGATATCGCCGGAGAACACCACGGTGCGCGTTTCATCACCCTCATGGCAGGTGAGCTTGATGCTGGCGCTGCCCAGCAGGTGGCCAGCATCGATGAACTGCGCCGTCACGCCCTCCACCACAGGAATGTCCTGGCCGTATTCGCAGGTCTGGATAAACTCCCGCACCCGCAGGGCATCGGCCACGGTGTAGATCGGCTCTACCTCCGGACGTCCGGCGCGCTTGTTCTTGCGGTTCTGGTACTCCGCGTCCTGCTCCTGGATATGGGCGGAGTCCTGGAGCATAATGTCCAGCAGATCGGCGGTCAGGCGGGTGGTAATGATCTTACCCTGAAAGCCGTTTTTGATGAGCATGGGGATGCGGCCGGAGTGGTCGATATGGGCGTGGGTCACCAGCACCACATCAATGCTGCCGGGGTGAAAGGGCAGTGCGGTGTTGTCGATCTCGTCCCGGCCCTGCTGCAGGCCGCAGTCCACCAGGATATGCTTGCCGTTGACCTCCAGACAATGGCAGCTGCCGGTAACGCACCGGTCAGCGCCGTAAAAACGCAGCTTCATGGCGAAAACTCCTTCTCTTTGATAGTACCGTCAGTATACCACACTTTTCCGCGCTGCACAACCGCAAAGCGGCACGACTGACCGATAACTGTTCACAGAAAATCTTTTTGCATTAGACAAAAGAGTGTGGTATACTCTACTGGTATAATTATGTACGATTATCTTTTTACTTAGAAAGGATACAGAATATATGGGACTGTTTACCAAGGTCTTCGGCACCTACAGCCAGCGGGAGCTGAAGAGCATCTACCCCATCGTGGACAAGATCACCGCACTGGAAGACGAGTACAAGCAGCTGACCGACGCCGAGCTTCAGGCCAAGACCCCGGAGTTCAAGGAGCGTCTGGCCAACGGTGAGACGCTGGACGACATCCTGCCGGAGGCCTTTGCCGCCGTGCGGGAGGCCGCGGACCGCGTGCTGGGTATGCGCCCCTATCCCGTCCAGCTGGTGGGCGGCATCGTGCTGCACCAGGGCCGCATCGCCGAAATGAAGACCGGCGAGGGCAAAACGCTGGTGGCCACCCTGCCTGCCTATCTGAACGCGCTGACCGGTGAGGGCGTTCACATCGTCACCGTCAACGACTACCTGGCCAAGCGTGACTCCGAGTGGATGGGCAAGGTCCACCGCTTCATGGGCCTTACCGTGGGTCTGATCATCCACGACATGAAGAAGGAGGAACGCCAGAAGGCCTATCAGGCGGACATCACCTACGGTACCAATAACGAGATGGGCTTCGACTACCTGCGTGACAATATGGCCCTGTACGCCAACGAGCAGGTCCAGCGGGGCCACGCTTTCGCCATCGTGGACGAGGTGGACTCCATTCTGATCGATGAGGCCCGTACCCCCCTGATCATCTCCGGTATGGGCGAGAAGTCCACCCAGCTGTACGACATGGCCGAGATGTTCGCCTCCCGGCTGAAGAAATTTGTGGTGGTGGAGAGCGATGACAAAGAGGAGGAAGCCACTGACATCGACGCCGACTATGTGGTGGACGAGAAAGCCCGCAGCGTCACCCTCACTGCCCGGGGCGTGAAGAAGGCGGAGGAGTTCTTCCATCTGGACAACCTGTCCGACCCGGAAAACAGCACCATCGCCCACCACATCAACCAGGCTATCAAGGCCCACGGCATCATGAAGCGCGACGTGGACTATGTGGTCAAGGACGGCGAGGTGGTCATCGTAGACGAGTTCACCGGCCGCCTCATGTTCGGCCGCCGGTACTCCGAGGGTCTGCACCAGGCCATCGAGGCCAAGGAGCACCTGTCCGTCCAGCGCGAGAGCAAGACGCTTGCCACCATCACGTTCCAAAATTACTTCCGCCTCTACCGCAAGCTGTCCGGCATGACCGGTACGGCGCTGACGGAGGAGGAGGAATTCGCCACCATTTACGCGCTGGACATTATCGAGATCCCCACCAACCGCCCCATCGCCCGTATCGACAACGAGGACAGCGTGTACAAGACCGAGAACGGCAAGTACCGCGCCGTCATCCAGCAGGTAAAGGCGTGCCACGCCAAGGGCCAGCCGGTGCTGGTGGGCACCGTGTCCATCGAGAAGAACGAGCTGCTGGGCAAGATGCTGACCCGCGAGGGCATCAAGCATAACCTGCTGAACGCCAAAAACCATGAGCGCGAGGCCGAGATCGTGGCCCAGGCGGGCCAGTTCGGCGCCGTCACCGTGGCCACCAACATGGCCGGACGCGGTACCGATATCATGCTGGGCGGCAACGCCGAGTATATGGCCAAGAACGACCTCCGCAAGGCCGGCCTCACCGACGAGCTCATTGCCGAGGCCACCGGCTACGCCGAAACGGATAACCAGGAGATCCTGGACGCCCGGAAGCTGTTTGCCGACAAGCTGGCGCAGCACAAGGCGGAGATCGCCGGCGAAGCCGACAAGGTCCGCGCCGCCGGCGGCCTGTTCATCATCGGCACGGAGCGCCATGACTCCCGCCGTATCGACAACCAGCTCCGCGGCCGTGCCGGCCGTCAGGGCGACCCCGGCGAGACCCGGTTCTACATCTCCCTGGAGGACGACCTCATGCGCCTGTTCGGCGGCGACCGCGTCACCGGCATGATGGAGCGCATGAACATCGATGAGGACACCCCCATCGAGAACAAGATGCTCTCCCGCGCCATCGAGCAGGCCCAGACCACGGTGGAAAGCCGCAACTTCCAGGCCCGTAAGTCCGTGCTGGAGTACGACGACGTGATGAACAAGCAGCGCGAGATCATCTACGGCCAGCGCAAGCAGGTGCTGGACGGCATGGACGTCAAGGGCATCATCATGGGCATGATGGAGAGCGCCATCGGCCACCAGGTCCGCAGCGCCTTCATGGGCCAGGAGCACCTGGACATGGTCCAGTGCAAGGAGCTTCTCCGCGGCTTGGAGGGTGTGTACTTCACCAAGTACACCGTAAAGATCGACGAGAGCCAGCTCCCCACCCTTACCGAGGACGATTTCATCGATATGTTCACCAAGGCCGCCGCCGACTTCTACGAGAAGAAGGAGCAGGAGATCACTCCGCCCGTCATGCGTGAGCTGGAGCGTGTGGTGCTGCTGCGGGTGGTGGACGAATACTGGATGGACCATATCGACGCCATGCAGGACCTGCGCCAGGGAATCCGTCTGCGGGCCTACGCCCAGACCAACCCGGTGGACGCCTACAAGAAGGAGTCCCTGGAGATGTTCGAGGAGATGATCGACGCCATGAAGGAGGAGACGGTGCGCCGTCTGTACTCCGTCCGCCTGCGCCAGAACGAGGAAGTCAAGCGCGAGCGCGTGGCCAGCGGCATGACCGAGAACGTGGGCGGCGACGGCACCGTGAAGAAGCGCCCCACCAAGGTGGTCAAGGTCGGCCGCAACGACCTGTGCCCCTGCGGCAGCGGGCTGAAATGGAAGAAGTGCACCTGCAAGGAGTACCACTCCTGAGTAACTTCAAACGACACCCGCTTCGCTGGGCTGTCGTTTGAGCGGGCTGCGGCCTGCTGCAGCGCACGACGTGCGCGTCAAAGTCGCGCACGCGCACGTTTGCAGGCCGAGAAGAATTTTCGGCGACGTACACGCCGCCGCCGAAAATGGATTTGATTTTATTTGCGTCTTCGGACGCAAACTCTGCGAGGCATTGTAAAATGACGGGCGG
>ENA-OZTQ01000132-OZTQ01000132.1-human-gut-metagenome-genome-assembly--contig:-NODE-132-length-13575-cov-7.887500_pt1 | contig 13575 bp, 4 predicted proteins | sample MGYA00244231_ERZ653992 | MGnify/ENA primary metagenome ERZ653992 (study PRJEB26926, sample SAMN06164456) | human gut metagenome | biome: ENVO:00009003; feature: ENVO:2100002; material: ENVO:00002003... | reverse complement strand
TCAGGAGTCTCGTGGGCTCGGAGATGTGTATAAGAGACAGGCCATATACTGTGCGTTCGGCAATCTGATGAACTGCTGTTATGTGCTCAACGACTTCAAAAGCATGGCTGCCGAAGAGAAGAAAATGGAGCATCTGGCAGCTACCAGCAACGACTGGCATTACGCCTATTCGCTGCTTCTGCTGAAGGCATTGCGCGCCGCCTCTCCCGGCGAGGCGCTTGGGTATTACACTCAGGCCGAGAAACTCATTCCGAAAAAGGGATATGACCGTATCCGTGCGGGTCTCTATATAGACATGGCGGCAAGGCTTGAGCTCACCGGCCGTTATGCCGAGGCTCTGAAAAAGGCCGACGGAGCGCTGCGCATTTCGTATCTTCACGATCTGCGCGACATGCGCATTAGCGCCCTCAATGCGCAGGAATCCATCTACCGCAATTTGGGTGAGGAAGCCTCAGCAAAGGCCGTCAAGGAGCATATTAGCGAGTTGAAGGACTCGCTGCAGGCTTATCTGATAATTGACGATGTGATGCAGCTGAGCAACATCCGTCAGCAGCGCGCCATGGAGCGCCGTGTAATAGCGGCTGAGTATCGCGAACGCACGGTGTTGTACACCTGCATCATCCTGGCGGTGCTCCTCATTGTCATGGCGGTGTTTGTGATATTGCTTCGCCGCAAAAACCGCGAGATACGGCGTCGGTCGCTCTATCTGCTCGACCGTATGCGTCTGTTGGCCGGCCAACCTTCCGAGGGCGCTAAAGAGGTATTGCCTGAGGAGGAAGACACCGACATCAGCGAGGAAAACGGCATTGGCGAAGCTGTCTCCGAGCAGGAAGGGGAGGAGAATGAGGCCTCGGCCATGTCGGCAGAGACGTTAGCTGCCATTGCCGCTGACATCGACAGGGTAATGGCTTCGGACGCTGTGTTCCGCCCCGACTTCACCCTGACCACTTTCGCCAGGATGATTGGACGGCATCCCAAGACTCTTTCGCAGGTCATTCGCCGTCATTGCGGCTGCACCTTCCCCACGCTCGTTAACCGCCGCCGCATCACTGAGGCTTGCCGACGCTTTGACTCTCCGGAATATGCCAATTATTCGGCTGAGGGAATAGGGCAGAGTGTGGGATATGGCTCGCGAACTACCTTTACCACTAATTTCCGAAAAATTACAGGTCTCACCGTGCGCGAATATAGAGTAGCCGCCTCCAATCAGGGCGCCCGCGAAAAATCCTGAATGCGCAATAAGAGCGGCATGAAAGAGCAAACTATGCCGCCGGAATTTGAAAGATATTGGGAATGATATTCCGAAATCTGTACATATAATTCTCTTTTCTGACATCTTACTCCGATTAACATACATCTGTCAGGTTGGAATTCATTTTAACTTTGCGAGTAGCAACCGGATAATTCTGCAAATCCAACTTGTTACCGATACTTTTTTTATTAATCTAAATCATAAATGATGAAACCATTTCTCCGACTCTCACTATCCGTGTTTTGTGGAGTCTCCATCGCCGCTGCGGCGTGGGCGGGGGCAAGTGCCATTTCGCCGAAAATGCAGCAGCAAGGCGAAGGCTCATTCCAAAACACATCCCTGAGCAAGGCTGCCAAGGACACTAAGGGAACGACGCAACGCAACCCCAACGTGCGTCAGGCTACTTTCCGTGCCGGCGAGGCGCCGCTGTATCTCTATGCGGCGGTGATGAACTCTGACGGCTGGACTCCCAATCTCCGCGAGCCCGGTATCTTCCGCTACACCCTCAACAGTGCCGACTGCAACCGCACCAAGGTGGTCGACATACCCCTCATCTCCAACATGTATCCGGGCGCCATCTACACACCCCAGGATGGCGGCTACTACATCATCAACGACTACGCCAAATACACTCTGATTGGCTCGGTGGTGAATGTGCACCTCTACCGCATCTCCGACTGGAGTCTGCAGACAACGAAGCAGAAAGTGCCGCACCGCTACATGTACAAGTTCGGCAATTACGACTATCTGCGCGGCAGGGTAGTGGCACAGTTCGATTCCGACTCCACCTTGACTACCATGCGAAACGGCTTCATCGACGTGCCGGGTCTGGATTTCAGTTACGTCCCCCACGCGCTTGTGTATCCGGCATCCAAGGCCGGTGTCATTCATGCCACAGCGCAGGATACCGACGGCCTGCTTTACGCAATAGATGAGAACGGCATTCTCTGGCGTCAGTGCATCTCCAACTCAGTGCTGACCAAGGTGGGCGACACCAAATTGGGCAAAGTGGATTATTCGGGCGCCTTCATCGACCCGCTGACGCATAATCTCTATTTTGCCGCCTACACAGCCAACCACAAATCCTCTCTCTACATCATCGACAAGAACACCGCCGCCGCCACCCATATATGGGATATAGCTCAGGGCGACGTTCTCACCGGCCTGTTCATCCCCAACCGTCCGTTGGCTTTAGAGAAGGCTCCTGCCGCTCCCTCCGAGCTGAAATGGACTCCCGTGCAGAACACCGCATTAGAGGGTAAAATCTCGTTCAAGGCGCCCGCAACCAACTTCGACGGCTCGCCGCTGGTGGGTGAAATGAACTATGCCATTGTGGTTGATGCCGACACCATAAAGAGCGGCAAGATAGCCGCGGGCGCTGTAGCTTCCACGGATTACACCTTCCCCAAGAACTGGTATTATAATGTGCGTGTATCGGTGAGCAACACCACCGGCGCCTCGCCCTATACCGTCATGGAGTATTACATGGGCCAGGACTGCGCCTCGGCACCCGGCAACGCCACACTGGTATCCGACGGCACCAACCTGAAGCTGAACTGGGAGGCTCCCACAACCACAGAGCATGGCGGCCAGTGGAAACCGGAAGACCTGACCTACGACATCATACGCTATCCCGGCAAATTCGACGCAGGCGCAACCGCCGCCGAGAAGACGTCGCTCAAAGTGGCTACCGACGTGAAAGGCACCGCATGGCAGGAAGCTATTCCGGCTCACAGCAAGACAGTTGGTTATTACTACACCATCATCGCCAAACAGGGCGGCACAGTTTCGCATCCCTGTTATTCCGACACTCTGGTGCTCGGCAATCTCACCCTTCCCTATTACACCGATTTCAAAGACCAGCAGGAAGCCTCCTCTTACCGCGTCTACAATATGAACGGCGACTACAAGACTTGGTACTGGATGTCGTCGTGGGATGGCGCCTTCTGCAACGAGAACTCGCACATGCCCAAAAATGAATGGCTTATCTCGCTGGGGTTTCACGCCGAGCTGGGCAAGGTGTATAAAATCACTTACGACATAAGCAGCTATACAGACGCCTCCAACGAGCTTCTGCAGATAATGGGCGGCATGGGTCAGACTCCCGCCGACATGAGCGTGGCCATCACAGACACCATGGCTTTCGGCATTGCCCGTGTGGCCAACGGCAAACGCTTCCTGGCCTACTTCACTCCTACGGCAACCGGAAACTGGAACCTTGGCTTTCATGCCGTGTCGCCTCTGAGCAGCAAGTTCATGTATCTCTATAACCTCGGCATCAGCGAAGGCACCTCTGCCACAGCTCCTAAAGCCGTTACCGAGATAAAATTCCGCAACGACGACAGCAAGACACCCTGCGGCACTCTCAGCTTCAAGGCTCCCACCGTAAGTTTCCAAAATCAGCAGCTCACCGGCAAGGTCTCTGTAAAGGTCCTCAGGGGCGATTCTCTGATTAAGACCCTTACCAACCTCACACCGGGCCAGGAGGTGAATATGCGCGACACTGTCAGCGCCAAAGGTGTCTTTACCTATCATCTGATTTCGCAAAACGATGCCGGCGAGGGCGAGGAGACCATGTTCGAGACCTTTGTGGGTGTCAACATCCCCGGTCTGGTGACTGAGCTGAAGGGTCATGAGATTCCTTCGCGTCCCGGATATGTGGAACTCAGCTGGGCCGCTCCTGAGGTGGATGCCGACAACCATCCCTTCGACACCTCCATGGCCACTTACCGCCTTGTCAACACCAAGAACAACGAAGTGTTGATTGATAACATCAAGGAGACGTCGATAACTTACAAGGTCTGCGAACCTGAAGATTTGGCCAACTGGTACAACTTCGGCATCATTACCGTTTCGAGTGCAGGAGCCTCCAAGAAGGGCGTAAGCATATCGCCCCTGTCGGTAGGCAAACCGTTGGAAATGCCTTTCATTGAGCCGTTTAGCGGCGTCGCTCCCACGCAGAACTGGATTCGCTCCTCGTTCGGCAACACCACTTATGCTTATCTGGTAGACAGTCAGGCCACCGATTCGCAGAACAAGAAAGTCTACAGCGAGAACGGCGACCAGGGTCTGGTTGGCTTCCGTGTAGGTTCCTATTCCGATGAGTTCTGGGGCGCTCACCGTTCGCTGAAGATTAAAATCACCGGCGAACATCCCGAGATGTCGATTTGGGGCTATTGCTCACCCGGCTGTCATAACCCCATTGACCTGATGGTGAATGAAACCGGTTACGAAGCCGGCTGGAAGGTGATAAAGACTGTGGAACTGGACGCCGACAAATATGGCTGGAAACGCTTCTCGGCCTCGCTCGAAGAGTATAAGGGCAAAGTCATCCAGGTATGCTTCCGCCAGCGCTGCGAAAACTTCACCATGAACATTGTTGACCACTTTGCTGTGGACAACGTCCTGAGCAAGGATCTCTATGCAGGTCGTTTCAACTTCGACTACGACCTCACTCCCGACAAATCTTACAAGCTCATGGTGCCCGTCACCAACATCGGTCTTGAACCGGCTTCGGGCTATACTCTCAGCGTGGTTCGCGACGGCTCTCTCGTTACAACTCTTCCGGGAGTGGCTCTCAATGCCGGCGAAACTCGCGAATTTACCTGCGACCTCGACATCAACAACGGTATGTCGAAGATGCTTGGCTACAAGGCTTATATCGATTGGAAAGATGATATGCGCCATGACAACGACACCACCGCTGAGCAACGCTATGTTGTGAATATTCCTGATCTGCCGCGCATCATGAGCCTCAAAGGCGTGAAAGGTGAATCGAATGTAAGCCTCGACTGGGGCGCTGCCGACCTGAGCATCGCCGACAAGGACACCGTGGAGACCTTCGAGAATTTCTCCACCTTCAGCATCGGACAGACAGGCTCTGAGGTAGAGGGCGACAACCTTGGCAAGTTCATCACCGTGGATCGTGACGGCAAGACGCCGCTGCCCCTGAAGATTGGCAGCAAGACCTATACCTTCCCCAACTGCACGAAACCCTTCGCCTTCGCCACCTTCAACTCAACCTTGACGGATCCGAAAATCAGCTCTTCGTCATACAAAGGCCAGAACTCGGCTACCTGCCTGATTTCTTTGGCCGTTGACGGACAGAAGGACGACTGGCTCATCAGCCCCGAGTTGACCGGTCTGAACAGCGAAATCAAAATCAGCTGTCGCTCAACTTCTGCCTCAAAGGGCCTGGAGGTGATACAGCTTTACTACTCCACAGGCTCCACGAATCCCGATGATTTTATAGCTCTCACTGACTCTGTTGAGGTGCCGAATGCATGGTTCAACGTTACGCTCGATATCCCCTACGGCGCCAAGCGTTTCGCCATCCGCGCCATGACCAACGGCGGCACAGCTCTGCTGGTCGACAACTTCAAGTATGTGGTGCCCGACAGCCGTTATCAGAACCTGAAGCTCAGCGGATATAACATCTATCGCAACGGCATCAAGCTCAACAGCGCTCTGCTCAACGCCCGCACATACACCGATGCCTCGGCCGATACCAAAATCGACAACTACTACACCGTAACGTCGGTCTTCGACCGCGGCGAATCAGGCGCAAGCAACGTATTGAAGATTGACGGCACCAATAGCCTTTCTACGCTCACCGGCGACGCCCTGCGCGTAGGTACCGACGGCCGCAATATCGTGGTGGATAATGCCACCGACGGCATAGTCTATGTCTACAATGCCCAAGGCTTCTTAGTGACCCTGCGTCAGCCTGCCCACCGCCTCGTCATACCTGTTGAGGCTCCGGGCATTTACCTGGTCCGCAGCACCGGCAAGTCGGTCAAACTCATGGTTAAGTAACCCTTCAGCACCAATCTATATTTAGAGCGTGCCATAGAGGATAGTGATTATCCTTTATGGCACATTCTGTTCCGCGCTTTTGTAACGTAAAAGGGCGCCCCGAATAAGTGGAGCGCCCTCATGAACAAGTTATATTGGGAAAAAAAGGGTTAAAGTGCTTACTTTACAAGCAGTTGGAATTTTTCTTTACCAACTCTTACGAACCAGATGCCCGGATTGACACGCACGCGCAAAACATCACGCGGGATGCCTGAATAGGCTACCAGAGCATTGGTGTTGAAGATGGAAACAGAAATTCCTTCTGCACCTGCAACATTGATGATGCCATTGCCGGAAGTAATATTCAGACCAGTGGTTATACCCTCAACGGCAAGAGGTTTGTATAACGCGGCATTGCTGGGTTCAGATTCTGAACCGTCGGCGTATACAGCCGTTACGCGGTAATATGCCTCCTTTTTCACATTGGGGTCAAGATAGGAGAGCTCGGTTACCGGAGCGGTGTTTACCTTCTCGTCATCGCGATAGATATTGAAGCCAACCGGCTTGTCGATGCGGCGTTCATAAGTGATGTCGTCGATTTGCAGCATATAATTGTCGTAAGCCATGCTGCGGATGGCGAAGTATTTGGCGCCTTCGGGAATATCGACGGTGTATTCTGTCCAGGCTTTGGGCACACTGCTTACCTTCTTGACTCTGTGAGCGGTAAAGTCGTCTGTTGTCTTTCCCGTTGTGGAATAGTAAACGTTAAAGCTTTCGGCATAGCTAGAGCTGTAAGACTTGGCAAAGAAGCGAATGGTCTGAGCTTTGCCGCTCAGCTCCGGCGAGATAAGCCAGTCATCCTCGTCATCGTCCGACAGACAATAGAGGCTTGCCAGATACTTGTTGCCGCTGTGGGCTTTGAAAGTGCTGTTGGAGCTGAAGTTTTCATGTGAAGCATCGAAGACGAAGAAGGACTGCAACGACTTCTTGGGAATACCAGGAATTTCAATTTTATTGAAGCCTCCCACGGGTTCCTGGTCAGCATCGATGAATGTCCACTCTCCAACGCCGGAATTGGCAAACGACGGATAGCTCTCGAAATCATCGGTTATGGTGTCGAAATCATTCTTAGAGAAGAGGTCCGACTCCCATTTCAGGCTGGCGCCGTTAACGGACTCAATGGCAGTAACTGTGAGATTTGCGGGCGCCTCGCGATTGGTAATGGTTCTCAATACTGTTACCGGTGAGGAGACATTGTCTGACTGCTTCTGGTCGGCTTCATAGACCACTTTAGCGTGATAATGGCAAGTGTCGGGGTCGTTGAAGCTGTAAGTCTGGTTCAGGGCCATGGAAGCGGACTTCATTGAAGCCAAATCAACGCCGGGGAGAGTCATCACCGGCTCTTCTCCACCGTTTTTATAAAGCTCAACGGAGTACTCATTACCGGAGATGGCATTTATGCCGTTGTTGGCAACGCTGAGACGGAGTTCGAACTTCTCGCCGCGCTTGGCGCTTGAGGGTCCGGCAAAGTTAGCGGCAGTGAGGTTTATGTCTACATTGTCGTGTACCTTGATAACATCTATTGGTACGTAAGTATAGCTCTTTGCCACAACCCTGATGGCCAGGCGCACAACACTGCCCTTAAAGGCGTCGAGATTGACTGATACGGTTCCCCAGGCATTGCGATTGGATTTGCAAAGCTCATCTACAGTGCCTTTCAGCACTTCATGCCAGGTGTCGTCGCTTTCCCCTGTTTTTTGCAGCAATATGCGCACCTCGTTGGTGTTTGCATAGCCTTGGCTATCGCTAAAATTATTATAAGTAGCGAACGAGAATGTGGGCTTCATGGCATTTTTCAAATCCACTTTTGCCGTGTAGAGTGCCACTTCGTCATCAAGAGCACCAAACTGAGCGGCAACGAAACCGCCTGTGCCGTCGGCATCATCTGAGAGCAACTGACCGTTTTGGCATAACGTCCATTTCGCGCTCTCCCCGCTGATAACTTCAACGCCAACAGGGGTGCTCGGCTCGCCGTTGTCAAACGGCTCAATGTATGTGGGCAGCAGAGGCTGTCCCACGGGGAGCATATTGCTGACCACCGCGTTCGATTTTCCCTCCGTGGTAGCGGCAACAACTGCAACAGAGGCGAAAATCTGAGATTTGCCGTCGTTGACTTTCCAAGTGTAGGTAGTGTCGGTCAGATTCTCGGCCAATACATCACCTGTGGCGACATTATACACCGAGTATGTAACATTTGAAGGTAACATAACGTGGCCATGAATGTCGGTCTTGGGTGCTTCCCATTTCACCTCCACCGTGCCGGGCACTGTTTCCTTGATGTTGAGGTTCTCTACACCGGTAGGCTCGAAGAGGCCTATATATTCTCCTATCTGAACCTTTGGACCGGGTCCGTAGGTATTAACCGCATAAACATCAAACTCATAATAGTTGGCCGAACCGACCTTGACAGTCATGGAGAACTCATCACCGGCTGCAGAAATATTTGCTGTACCAACCTTACTGCCATTCCTTTCCACCACTACTCTCTCGATGGCTGTAAGTTCGCCACCGGCAGCGTTCACTGCGGGAGCTTTGCCCGAAATGGTTGCATACTTCGGATTCTTCGGATCAAGGGTAATCTTAAGGTCGGTTACCGTACCGGGAGTGCGTCCGTCCACTTCCTCAACCATGATTTTGTCGATGAAAACATTTGTTTCGTATGCAGGGCTGCATCCGTGGATTCCGATGTAATATATGCCGTCTTCATCCACTTTGAAGTATTCGCTGAAGTCCGTACCCCAGTAAATATTGCTGCGGGGTACTATTACCTTTGTCATCGCCTCTGCCTTAGGCTCCTTGCCGTAGTATACCTCTATGATGTCCGGAGCATAAGCCAAAGCGTCGGAAAATGCATACGTCGAAAATTTATAGAGTTGCGAAGCCTTGAGTTTGAGAGGCGGCGCAATCAGCCAGTCATCCATATCTGCCGCAGTGTTGCCTTTAATGCCGGCCGACTTGTTATTTTGCTTGTATTCAAACTTGTTGCCATCTTTGTTTGCGTCAATCACGGTGAAGAGGTCGAAGTCATCCTGAGTGCTGAAATCGGTGCTCCAAGGGGTTGTATTCTCGTTTAGGCTGACATGGTTCGATTCGCCGGGAGCCGAAACATTGCCGTTGTAGGCTGCTGTTACGGTATAATAATATACGCAGTACTTTTCGGGGATGCTTACAGCGTCGTAAAACGTTGTATCGGTGATATTTGAGGCGACAGTGACCTCGCCGGGGAAGCGTGTTACGGTATAGGTAACCTCGGAGGAATTGATATAGCCGCCGTTTACAGATTCGCTGACGGGGTTCCAGCTTACGGTGAACTTGCCGTTGCCGTATACGGCATTAACAGTCGGCGACTTGGGCGTGTCCTTACCTATGAAAAGTGTAATATCGGCCGACTGGCTGTCGCCCTCGGCATTGGTCAGTATTACGGAGAAGGTATAATTTCCGGCTGAGGGGAGAACGATTGTCTCAGTAGTTACTTCAGCTCCGTATGCTGTGGTGCCGTTGGCACCACAAAAGACCGCTAATTCTCAATGAGTTAGCGGTCTTTTGTTTAACAGCACCTCTCCGGGTCACCACAAAAGTCACCACGCCCCACTTAATATTTTGAAATGTAGCTTCTTATGCGCGTTGTGGTGTATGCGTATCTATCCATGTCGACTTCTAACCTACTGATATTCAGAGGTTGAACAACGACTATTCATCTTCGTTCACCACCGTTCAACTCCACCAAGCCTACTCAATACCCTAAACTTTAACAGACTTTAACCATAATCAAAGTCTTAAAATGTGGTGACCTAAGTCCAAAATCTCTTCGGGTCACCACGCTCAAACATTAAAATCTCATAAAATTTTCGTAACTTTGTAATTGGAATCCATTAAGCCAAAGCCGAATTAGTGGAGACTAAAATCAACGTCACTGGTTAGGAGAAGTTTATAAATGATTAATTCAAGAATCTCTCAATGGTTAGATAGCGGTGAATATCTTACCGAAATAGATAATGTTCTTACGAACATTGTGAGAAAATCTGAGTTGGCAAATTCAGAGGCAGAAACCGCATCCATTTTTGAACGAGAGATTTTTTTCTTATTGCGAGAAAGACTAGATTTTGAAATCAATATCAGCAGAGAAACGACTATAAATGGCATAGTACATTCATTTTCTACAGATGAAAGGTCTGGAAGAATCGATGCTATAATCAATAGTCTTCTTATCGAATACAAGCATCATACGGCATTATCTTCATCTACTGATATTCAATCTGCGTTTACTCAGGTTGAAGAATACTTGAAAGCATATTCTTTATGCCATGGAGAAAAACATGATGCAATCTTAACTGATGGAGTTAAAATTGCCTATTTCTCTTTTGTGGGAGATGAAGTAAGACATACTTCACTAAAAATAATGGAGGCATCTGATATTGATACTTTAATTAAGGCAATTTTAAATAACAGCACCAAGAAATTTGAGCCAACAAATATAGTAAAGGATTTTGCAATTTCTTCTCAGTCTGATTCTATATCTAAAAAGACTGCGAATACATTATTCCATCTATTGATGTCAGACTTAACAGATAAGTCTGAGATGCTATACTCTGAGTGGAAAACCTTAATGCATCTTTCAGTAGATGATAATGGAAAAAGTCAGGATATAGAGAAGAGACGAAACGATCTTTCAGGAATCTTCTCTACCACAATAGATTCTCCTGAAACAGAGTATAAAGCTTTATTTGCTCTACAAACAACATATGCAATAATAGTTAAACTAATTGCCTGTAAGGTTGTAGATCGACTTAATTTCAATGTCGATACAAATGGGTATCATGATTTGATTAGTTTAACCTCTCAAAAATTACTCCGATTCTTACAAAAACTCGAAGATGGATACTCTTATTCCAACAATAGGATAAGGAACTTTTTAGAGGGCGATTTCTTTTCATGGTATGCCGATGAATTGCAATGGAGCGATGGGGTGTTTAATGAAATTAAGCAACTTATTATAAAGGTTGATTCGTACTCTGCATTTTCATTAGATGTAACTTATACCCCTATTGACGTGTTCAAAGATTTATACATGTCAATTATTCCTCAATCAGTAAGACATTCAATGGGGGAATATTTTACTCCTGAATGGCTGGCAGACAGAGTGATTTCTGAAGCATTGAGCATTGTCGATAAGCCTAATTGGAAAGCCATAGATCCATGTTGTGGTTCTGGGATATTTATAATTTCGCTGATAAAGAAACTTGTTGGAACCAAATCTATCCGTGAACTGACGATTTCTGAACGCGAACAAATTATTGAGGATATCATTCATAGAATAAGTGGAATTGATATTAATCCTCTTTCGGTTTTGTCTGCACGTGTTAGTTATTTCATAGCATTGCACAAAATCGGCAAAGTGGAGAACATTGAAATTCCTATATATTTGGGAGATTCAGCGATTATACCAGCCCTTAGGAATATAGATGGAATCGAATGCTATTACTATTCAATAAACAACCTTAAATGTGACAGTTTCGATATTGTCTTGCCCAAAAGGATGGTATTATTACCATCTTTCGGGAAAACTATGGCAACCTTGCAGTCCATGGTCAAGACTGATAATCCAGAAGCTCTGTACCGAGTAATTGTTAAAGAATTTACTGCTGAGGAAAAAGAATCTCCAGTATTACTTGGATATGTAAAAACTCTGTCCGAGAATCTGACCTTTCTTCATAAAAATAACTGGGATGGGATATGGATTAGAATTGCCACTAATTTTATGCTCATTGCGCGCATACAAAAGCAGGATATTATTGTTGGAAATCCACCATGGGTAAAATGGGAGCATTTACCGGCCGCCTATACTCGTAAAATCAAAGAATTCTGCGATATCAGAAATATTTTTTGCAATGACGGTGGTCTATATGGCGGAGCGCAATTAAATATTTGTGCTTTAATATCTAATGTTACAGCTGCCAATTGGTTGAACGATGATGGAGTATTGGCATTCCTTATGCCAGACAGTTTGATGTCGCAAAATTCTTATGAAGAATTTAGGAACTTTTACTTGGACTACGATAAGAAAAAAAGATTATTTCTACAACGTATAGATAGATGGAAAAGTCCATTGCGACCATTTAGAATCGGGAAGAAGTTTGTATCACAAGATTTTAATACATATTACTACGGAGCTGGAATAGTTAATTATAAAGAAGGAATCCCTGTTTGTGAGATTACTCGCCGACAAGGAATATCTGATGACACACTCAATTCTCTGTCAACGTTTGAAGAAGCCAGAAATGGATTGATACTTTCAGAATCTGTAGCAAGACAATTATCGGTTGAGTCAACCGCTTTTACTTATTCTTCTGCCCAATTTGATTATACGCCAATTATCGGTCCTACTTCATACCTATATCGCACAGGAGTTGAATCTACTCCTTTTGAAGTTTTTAAACTTCTGGGTGTAGGACATTCCCAACATCGGGGACATTATCGTTTTAGGAATAAAGTTCTTAAAACATCTCGTTACAAGGTTGATGATATACCCTTAGATGGATGGGATTTTTCTACGGAACTAATTTATCCAATGCTTGAAGGGCCCAACGTAACGCCATTTGAATTTGACTGTAGGAATAATTTCCATATTATTCCTTACCTTGCTGATGCATCAACAAAACCGGTGTCTATTGAATACCTCATAGACAATAATGAGGAATTGGCGACATATTTTGCCAATCATCGTTCACTTTTAGATATGCAATCCGAAAAAAGCAAATCAATGCACCAAGGTGATGCATTTTATGCATTATCTAAAATTGGGCCATATACTTTTGCCAAATACATGGTTGCAGCAAGAGATAATTCTAAATTTTGTGCTACAGTTGTAAAACCTACCCTGACGCCATGGGGAGAAGTTAAACAAACAATTTGTGTCAAACATACCATTATTATTAGTCAGGATATTCACAAAAATTTCATATCTGAAGATGAAGCCTATTATATTAACGGTATATTGAATTCCGATATAGTAGTGTCTTATATTCATGATACATTTAAGACTAATGGCTTTAGCCTCAATAAATCCAAATTGTTCATTCCTAAGTACGAAGACGGGAATCCTCTCTTTACCGAAATTGTGAAGTTGTCAAAGGAAGCGACTGTATTCAAAGATAAGAGAAATTATAATATCAGATTGCTTTCAGAGGCATACGTTAAACTATGCTTAGAGCTTAATCCTTCATGTAGAAAGAAATAAGTTATTAATATCCATCAATAAAGGCTTAATCACATTAATCTTATGCATCTTAGTGTCAAGATCCAAATTGAAGGCGAATTTACAATTAACGAAAGCTTATCTATTAATATTGAAAAGAGGACTAAATCAGTAGCAATTATTCGTGAGAACAACATATTATATTTAGGGCTACTCAGAAAATAGCTAACTGATTATTTGTCAGTGTCATAGATTATTTGTAACTTTACAAAGA
>ENA-OZTQ01000114-OZTQ01000114.1-human-gut-metagenome-genome-assembly--contig:-NODE-114-length-14613-cov-7.781976_pt1 | contig 14613 bp, 14 predicted proteins | sample MGYA00244231_ERZ653992 | MGnify/ENA primary metagenome ERZ653992 (study PRJEB26926, sample SAMN06164456) | human gut metagenome | biome: ENVO:00009003; feature: ENVO:2100002; material: ENVO:00002003... | reverse complement strand
GAAATATGTGAGCCATAGAAGGAGGAACCGCCATGAAGAGACGACTGCTCCCCATCCTGATGACCCTGGTATTGGTATGCGCGCTGCCCATATGGGCAGATTTTGTTACATCGGGGGATGTAACAAATCCCCTGGTGTGCACCGCCGGCGCGGCGGAGCCGACCTTGCAGGGGATGATAGACCATGCAAACGCTGGCGCAACGATTACATTGAATTCCAATACGGAGATCGCTGCCACGCTGCAAATTAAAAAAGACCTGACCCTCGACCTGAACGGCTATGTGCTAAAGATGACCGGCAGCGGCAGTGTGCTCAAGGTGAGTGACCGTGCGACCCTGACCATCACGGACAGCCGTCCCCAAAATCCGCATACAGGATCCTATACGGGCTTGCCTGCCGGCGGTGTCATCACCGGCGGAAAGGGACCAAATGTGATGGGAATTTACTATGACTATGTTGGAGGAGCCGTATTCCTGGAGAAAGATACAACGCTGAATCTGGAGGGCGGCACGCTTACCGTTAACAGCGGCAGCAGCATCTATATCGATGGTGCGATCTTCGTAATGTCCGGCGGCACGATCACCGGAAAAACTGTCGGCGTACATAATAATGTGGGGACCTTCACAATGACCGGCGGCCGTATCACAGGGGGCAGTGACAGGGGCGTATATGTGTACAATGGGAATATGACCATGTCCGGCACGGCGTATATCGGTGGAAATCCGAATGCCAGAAAAGAAGATATTTACGTACGCGAGCCGGTTCGGAAAGAGACAGGACTGTCCGTTACCGGCGGTATCATCGAGGGGAAGGTGTATATTTTCTTCGAGACTTCGGATATGGGATCGAATGATAACGATAACAAGAAAGCCTTGAAAAGCGTGGCTGAATCTGTTGTGAAAGAGAACGGTGTGCTTGACGGACATATACAGGTGAAGATGGACGATACTCCTGGCACCGCTGTGGACTACAACACCGTCAATTTCATTGACGAGGTCGCCAAGACAAGGACCTTCCAGCCTATTTTTACGAAAGGGGACAAAAGGGCCAGAAAACCGGATGATCCTGCCACAGCGAATGGCCAGGCCTTTATGTACTGGGCGGCAAAGGGAACCTCCGAAGCGTGGAATTTTGATACCGAAATAAACGAGTCGATAACGCTGTATGCCGTGCGGACCCCGGCTTCCTCCTCCGGCTATTACTACTACCCTACCACCGATACTAAGGCCGACGATGCCAAGGGTTCTCCCAAGACCGCCGACCCTGGCGTAGCCCTCTACGGTGTCCTGTCTCTCCTGTCCCTGACGGGCCTGACCTGCACCACCAAAAAGAGATAAACAAAGCCAAAAGAAGCGCCCCCGGGCGAAAAAAGCCTTCCCCTCGAGTGGCGCACCCCCCCAAAGCCTTCCCCTTGATGGGTCCGCGGTATTGAATGACACGCCGGTGGCGTGTCAGACCCGCGGACCGACCGACCCGCAGGGAGACAGGTGCCAGCGAAGCTGACGGATGAGGGGCCTTTCGTCTCCTGTCCCGCCCGCAGGCGGCGTCCCCATACCACGGCGGCGTTAGCCGCCACCTACCCATTGCGGTGCTCCGCGCCGCAATGGGCGCGATTTGATAATCGCCAAAAACGACCAGCGTACCAGCCCCTACCCTCGCTGTTGTCAGCGGCAGCGGCGCAAGAGGTACAAGCGATCCCCCGAACCGACAACGTCCCCCGCCGCACTTCATGCGCGAGTGCATACCGCCAAATTTGCACTTGCCCGCCCCGCGCCAAGGGTCCTTAGACCGTAGGTCTAAGTGGTTTTCTTTGGTAGCTTTCTTTTGACAACAAAAGAAAGCTACTCGTGCCGGGGCACGAAACTCCCCATCCCGCGCCCGCAGGCGCAACGCCTGTTCGCTTCCGCCCGCGCTTTCCCTCACGTAACCGGCGTTTTTCTGATCGTTGTCGTTCCCCCGACTGTGCCAGCACAGCTTTCCGCTGCCGCTGCCTGCTACTACGGCAAAAATTATTCGTTCTGCCGTGTCGCAGGCTAAGAAATCATTATATCCGTGCCCAACGGGCACACCTACCTTTGCCGCCGCAAGGCGCCAAAGGCGCGATTTGATAATCGCCATTCGACCAGCGCACCCGATCCTACCCTCGCACCGCGTCAGCGGCAGCGGCGCAAGAGGTACAAGCGATCCTCCGAACCGACAATGTTACCCGCCGTACCAATTCCGCGAGATCAGCACCGCCAATTTTGTATGACCCATAGCGCGCCAAGGGACCCTTAGACCGTAGGTCTAAGCGACTTTCTTTCCCACATTTCTTTCTTCGCAGAAAGAAATGTGGCCGCCGGAGGCCGCCTCCCCGTCAGGGGAAAATCGACTCGCCGCCGCAGCGGCGAAACCCGCCAGATCCTATAAAAAGGAGACGCACCCATGCTCCGTATCGACCAACTGCGCCTGCACCCCGGCCAGCAGGAGACGCTCCTGCGCGCCCGGTGCGCCAAGCTGCTCCGCGTGGCTCCGGCGGATATCACCGCCTGTACCGTTCTGCGAAAGGCCATTGACGCCCGCGAGGACCTGACCCTTGTCTACACGGTGTCCGTCTCTGTAAAAAACGAGGCCCAGGTCCTGCGCCGCTGCCGCGATAAGCGCGTATCTGTCTACAAACAGGAAGTGTACTTCCTGCCGCCGCCGGTGACGACCCCGGCGGTCCGGCCCATCGTGGTGGGCGCGGGACCGGCGGGCCTGTTCGCTGCCCTGGTGCTGGCCCGCTGCGGCGCACGCCCTATTCTATTGGAGCGCGGCCGGCCGGTAGAACACCGTCAGGCGGACGTTGAGCGCTTCTGGTCCGGCGGCCCGCTGGACCCGGACAGCAATGTCCAGTTCGGCGAGGGCGGCGCCGGCGCCTTTTCCGACGGCAAGCTGAACACCGGCACGAAGGATCTGCGCCACCGCTTCATTCTGGAGACGCTGGTCCGCTGCGGCGCACCGGATACCATTTTGACCGACGCCAAGCCCCACGTGGGCACCGACAAGCTCCACATCGCCCTGCAAGCCCTGCGGCAGGAGCTGGAGGCGGCCGGGGCGGACATCTGCTTCAACGCCCGGCTGGAGCATATACGGATACAGGACGGCGCGGTCAGCGCCGTCACCGTCTGCCAGAACGGGCAGACCTATGACCTGCCCGCCCGCCATGTGGTCCTGGCTCTGGGTCACAGCGCCCGTGACACCTTTGAAATGCTGTATCAGGCGGGGCTTGCCATGGAGCCCAAGCCCTTTGCCATGGGCGTCCGTATCGAGCACCGCCAGTCGGCCATCGATGCCGCCCAGTACCGTTCTCTGGCGGGCCACCCGGCTCTGCCGCCCAGCACCTACAAGCTGTCCTGCCACCTGCCCAACGGCCGCAGCGCCTTCAGCTTCTGCGTCTGCCCCGGCGGTCAGGTGGTGGCCGCCGCCTCCGAGCCGGGGCGCACCGTCACCAACGGCATGAGCGTCTATGCCCGTGACGGGGAGAACATCAACGGCGCGCTGCTGGTGAATGTCACGCCGGCGGATTTCCCCTCGGACCATCCCCTGGCGGGCATCGCCCTCCAGCGGCAGCTGGAGACGGCGGCCTACGCCCTCACCGGCGGCTTTGCCGCCCCCTGCCAGCGGGTGGCGGACTTTCTGACGGGCCGTCCCTCCGCCGGACCGGGGATCGTGCGCCCCAGCTACCGCCCCGGCGTGGTCTATACCGACCTGCGCCGCTGTCTGCCGGATTTTATCGGCGAGACGCTGGCCCTGGCCCTGCCGGTCCTGGGCCGTCAGCTCCGGGGCTACGATGACCCGGACGCCCTGCTCACCGGCGTGGAGACGCGCTCGTCCTCCCCGGTGCGCCTGGTGCGTGACGCGCACTATGAAGCCAATATACGCGGCATATTCCCCTGCGGCGAGGGGGCCGGCTATGCCGGCGGCATCCTCTCCGCTGCCGCCGACGGAATGCGCTGCGCGGAAAAACTCCTGGAGGTATATACAACATGAGAAAGATCGCCATCTACGACAGCTTCACCGAGCCCAAGCACCGCCGGCTCATCGACGAGACGGCGGCCCGCGCCGGCTTCACCGTGGACTACTACGCGGCCCCCGCCGCCGTCCCCGCGGATAAGCGGGGTGACTATGAGGTCATCTACGGTATGCCCAAGCCCGGTGAATTAAAGGACTTCGTGAACCTCAAGTGGTTCTGCGGCAGCTTTGCCGGCGTGGACGCTTATCTGGACGACAGCCTGTATCCCTCTCCCGAGGTCATGCTGTCCAACTCCTCCGGCGCCTACGGTGTCACCATCGCCGAGCACATGGTCATGGTCACGCTGATGCTCCTGCGCCACGCCCCGGCCTACTGCGCCGACCAGGCCGCCGGCCGCTGGGGCCGGGTGCTTCCCATGCGCTCCATTATGGGCAGCACCATCACCGTCGTCGGCACCGGCGATATCGGCACCGAGTTTGCCCGCCGCGCCAAGGCCATGGGTGCTGCCGCCGTCCGCGGTGTCCGCCGCACCAAAAAGGCCGCCGACCCCGCCTTTGACGAGATCCATACCAACGACGAGCTGGACGCCCTCCTGCCGGATACGGATATCCTGGCCCTGGCCCTGCCCGCCACCGGTGAGACGAAGGGGTTTCTCTCCGCGGCGCGCCTCGCCCTGCTGCCGAAGACCGCCTATGTGGTCAACGTGGGCCGCGGCAGCGCCATCGACCAGGCCGCCCTTCTGGACGCCCTGAACCACGACCGTCTTGCCGGCGCGGCTCTGGATGTGTTTGAGCAGGAGCCCATCCCCGCCGGCGACCCGGCCTGGACGGCGAAGAACCTGCTTATCACCCCCCACATCTCCGGTCAGATGAGCCTGGGCTACACCCGCGATCGAAACGTGCAGCTTTTCTGTGAGGACCTGGAGCGCTACGGTCGGGGTGAGAAGCCCCTGCGTCTGGTGGACCGTCGGATCGGCTATTGAACAGCCACCCGTGTGCGCCCCCTGTGCAGGGGGCGCACATGAAGATGATCGTCCGATCCTTCGTTTTTGGCCCCGAAAAGGGAGGCTGGAAGGAAGGGAAAGAGAACCTGACCCAACAGCGCATAAAAGGTGCATGAAAAGTCCGTGAGGAGCGCATAAAAAGTATGAAGAAAGTATAGAAAAGGTACAGACATTGTATCATATACTGCCAAAGAAATTTGCTGTGCCGGGAGGTGAAAAGCATGGGAGAGCGCATCATACTGCACTGTGATCTGAACAGCTTTTACGCCTCTGTGGAGCTGCTGGACAAGCCCGCTTTGTGGGAGGTCCCGGTGGCCGTCTGCGGCGACCCGAAGACCCGCCACGGCATCATCCTGGCCAAGAATGAGCCCGCCAAAAAGTACGGAATACAAACGGCTGAGACGGTCTGGCAGTCCAAAAAGAAGTGCCCCGGCCTCGTGCTTCTGCCGCCCCATCACGACCTGTACAAAATGTGGTCCGTCCGCGTCAACGACATCTATGAGCGCTTCACCGACCTGATCGAGCCCTTTGGGATCGACGAGAGCTGGCTGGATGTCACCGGTAGCCTCCACCTCTTCGGCGGCGACGCGGAAAAACTGGCCAATAAAATTCGAAAAACAGTCAAAAATGAGACTGGATTAACAATTTCTGTTGGTGTTTCATTCAATAAAGTGTTTGCCAAGCTGGGCAGCGATATGAAAAAACCGGACGCTACAACGGTCATTCCAATAGACGGGTGGCAAAATATCGTTTGGCCGCAGCCGCTGGGCAACCTGTTGTACGCCGGCCGCGCCGCCACCCAGACTCTGAAAAAATACGGTATAGAAACCATCGGTCAGCTGGCCGCCTGCGATCCCGCCATGCCCGAGCAGCTGCTGGGAAAGATGGGCCGCCAGCTGTGGGAATACGCCAATGGTCTTGACAAAAGTCCCGTCAAGCCCCGCCACGCCGCCGATCCGGTCAAGTCCGTGGGCAACGGCACTACCTTCCCCGACGACCTGGTGCGCTGGGAACAGATCTGCGCCGGCTTGATGCCTCTGTGCGACAGTGTGGCCGCCCGCCTGCGCCGCCACGGCCTGTATGCCGGCGGCGTCAGCGTGACGCTGAAAGATGTGTCTTTCAAAACATTCAGCCGTCAGACCCGCCTGGACGCGCCTACCCATCTGGTCCGGGATATTTACCGTGCGGCTGCGGACCTGGCCCGGCAGCTGTGGAAGCCGCCTGCCCGCCTTCGCTCCATGACCGTAACGGCGCTGTACGTCACCGAGACGTGCAGCACTTTCCAACAGTTGGATCTGCTGGACAGTACCGCTCAGGCCTGCGGTCAGCGGCAGGAGCAGCTGGAGGAGGCCGTGGACGCTATCCGCCAAAAATACGGCAGGACGGCCATTGTCTTCGGCAATGGCGAGGAGGGTGAGGTCCTTCCGGAGGAGGAACTGTAACACGGACGACGCTGCCGTCCGTGTTCTTTTTGTATAGGGACATTCCCATAGGGCATAGGGTGTTGTGAAAGGAGCGATGCGTATGCTGTCTGCTGCACTGTTGCTGCTGTGCAACAGCCTGTTTTTGTCCCTGCACCTGACCGGTAGCGCCGGGTCATTCCCCAAGCCCCTGTCCGCCGCCCGGGAGAGGGAGTGTCTGGAGCGCTGTGCCGCAGGGGATCTGGAGGCCCGGAATATACTGGTGGAGCACAATCTGCGCCTGGTGGCCCACATCATCAAGAAGTATTACACGCAGTCCACTGACCAAGAGGACCTGATCTCCATCGGAACGATCGGGCTTATCAAGGCGGTCAATACCTTCCGCCCTGACAAGGGAATCAAGCTGGCCACCTACGCCGCTCGTTGTATAGAAAATGAGATACTAATGTACTTCCGGGGACAGAAAAAATTGCAGGGGGAGGTGTCGCTGAACGAGGCGCTGGACACGGGGCCGGAGGGTGACGCATTGTATTTGGGCGATGTGGTGGGAGAAGAGGACACCATGCTGGAGGAACTGCAAAGCAAGGAGGACCGCCGTCTGCTGCATCAGCTGCTGGCCCGGGAGCTGACCCCTCGGGAGGCGGATGTTCTGCGGCGGCGCTACGGCCTGGACGGCCATTTGCCCCAGACACAGCGGCAGGTGGCGGCCCATTACAGTATCAGCCGCAGCTATGTGTCCCGCATTGAAAAAAAGGCGCTGCACAAGCTGGAGGAGGCCCTGCGGGACCGGAGATAAAAGGCATCTTAACAACGCCTTAACGGCTGTGGCGGAAGGCTGTGCAGGTTGCATGAGGAAACATTCGCGCGGCGATAGAAATTCTCGCAACTGCACATTGTTTTCCATAATGAATTTGTTATAATGGTAACAAAAGACTGGGGGTTTCGGAGGAAAAGTGTACCTATGAGAAACTTTAAATGCTCCATCGCGGATATGCGTAAGCAAGTGTTTGCCGAGGTGGCGCGGCTGGCCTATGAGGGCGGAGACTACCGCCGTATGGAAAAGCTGCCCTACAAGATCGTTCCCGGTGAGGTGGGCAACCAACGGGAGTCCATCTTTCTGGAACGGGCTATCGTAGGCGAGCGTATACGGCTGGCTATGGGCCTGCCCCTGCGGCCGGTGGCGGAGCACAGCCTGCTCAGCGACGGGGTGGAGGAGAGTGCCATCGCGGAGAAGTACTACGATCCTCCACTGGTGAACATTATAAAATACGCCTGTAACGGCTGCACGCCTACTCACTATGAGGTCACGAATGCCTGCCAGGGCTGTCTGGCCCGCCATTGCCAGAATGCCTGCCCTAAAGGGGCCATTGCTATCGAACGCGGACAGGCGCATATCGACCAGGATAAGTGCATCAAGTGTGGCAAATGCCGGGATGCCTGTTCCTACCACGCCATCATCAAGTTTACCCGGCCCTGCCAGGAGGCCTGCGGCATGAATGCCATTGGTCAGGATGAGTACGGCCACGCCAAGATCGACTATGACAAGTGCGTCAGCTGCGGTATGTGCCTGGTGAATTGCCCCTTCGGAGCGATCGTGGATAAGGGACAGCTGTTCCAGCTGATCCACGCCATCCGTCGGGGCGACGAGGTGGTGGCGGTGATCGCACCGGCATTCTGGGGCCAGTTCGGAGACAATGTAACGCCGGGACAGATCAAGGCCGCCATGCAGCAGCTGGGCTTTGCCGCGTTGGAGGAGGTGGCCGTGGGCGCCGATCTGTGCGCGGTGGAGGAGGCTGAGGAGTTTTTGCGTATGGTGCCGGAGAAGCAGCCATTTATGGCGACCTCCTGTTGTCCGGCATGGTCTGTGATGGCCAAAAAGGAGTTCCCCGGATTTGCGCCGTATATCTCCATGACCATGACGCCTATGGTGCTGACAGCGCGGCTGCAGAAGCGCCGGCGTCCCGGGTGCCGTATTGTCTTTATCGGTCCCTGCGCCGCCAAAAAGCTGGAGGCCAGCCGCCGCAGTGTCCGCAGTGATGTGGATTTTGTCATCACCTTCGAGGAGCTGAGGGGAATGTTCGAGGCCAAGGGAATCGATTTCAGCCAGATCCCCGATCTGCCCTCCCACTACGAGGCCAGTGCCCCCGGCGTAGGCTTTGCCGCCGGCGGCGGCGTGGCCAAGGCGGTGGAGGAGGTGATCCACCGCCTGCACCCGGAGGTGGAGGTCAAGACCGCCGCCGCGGAGGGGCTGAACGAGTGCCGGCGGATGCTGCGTATCGCCCGGACGGGCAAGTATGACGGCTATCTGCTGGAGGGCATGGCCTGCCCCGGCGGGTGTATTGCTGGTGCCGGCACTGTGCAGCCGCCGGAGAAATCCCGCCGTGCACTGGAGAAGTATAAGGCGGCGGTATCTATCAGTAACCCGATGGACTCCCAGTATCTGGAGGGGACCCGCCTGCTGTACGAAAACGAAGCGGACTGGGACCGCGTGGGTCGGCATTGACGAATTTGGTGTATAGAAAGAACGAAAGCGCTCCAGATGGGGCGCTTTCGCCCGTTGTGACGAAGATGGCGGCGGCAGCAGACGTATTCTGCCGCGCTTCGACCGTGTGCGGTGTTATAATGGCAGACAGCAGAGTGCCCACCGCCAGCCGGGCGGCGGAGGAATGGGGGTATAACAACGGAAATGAGACTGCATGAGCGTGAACACAGGCGCTATATCCTGCGCCGCATGGTGTATGAGTTGTTCGGCGTTGGCGGTGAGGACGGTGGACGTCCCATATCTGCGGCGGCCGCAGCGAAGCCAGTATCCGAGGAAGATGCGAGATCCGGTGCGGAGACAACGGTGGGCGGCACGGACAGCCGCTGAGTATATAGGAAAACGAGCGCCGTCAGACAGGACGGCGCTCGCTGCTTATGTCTCCGGTTCTATGTAGTCCGGCTGCTCCGGTGTTTCATCCGGTGTCGTATCCTCTGCCGGAGAGGGATCGGGGAGCTGCGGCGCGTTGGGGGCGCGGTCTCCCAGGGCAATGGCGTAATAGTCATAGGTCACCAGCAGCTCCGCGTAGTAGTATTGCAGGGACACACGGTCGTTGATGGCGTTGACATAGCCCTCCGGCACCGTGACGCCGGGGTTGGCGGTGAAGGTGCGGGTAGAGGACTCATACACGCCGGCGGCGGTGGTCCAGCTGTTGCCGGCAGCGGTGGGCAAGATCACCAGCGGGATGCTGCCGTAGGCATCGGCGGGGTCGTAGTCCTGATCCAGTACGTCCCGGCCGGACAGCAGACGGGAGTCATATTCCAGTCCGAACAGATTGCTCAGCGTGGGCACGATGTCCACGGCACTGCACGGCTCAGATACGGTAACAGCTTCCTCCATACCGCCGCACCACAGAATCAGCGCGTTGCGGTAGCGGGAGGTGTCACGCTCCGAGTCTGTAAAGCCCCGCAGCTCGTTATAATAGTCCGTGTCTGTCTCTGACAGCAGGTAGGGGTAGTGGTCGGCGGCCAGGCAGATGACGGTGTCGTCGGCAATACCGGCCTGCTCCAGCGCGTTTACCAGGTAGGTCAGTGCGTTCTCCAGCTCCAGGTTGGCGGCCACATAGGCTTGGACTTGGGTGGAGGCGTTGGGATAGGCGGCCTGAGCTTTGGCACGGTTTTTGGCGGCCATGGCGTGGCCCCATCCGTAGCCGCCGTGGCCGCTGACGGTCATGTAGTAGGTATGGAAGGGTGTGCCGTTCTGTACATAGGTGTCAATATACTGCGTGATGGTGTTCTGGATCATCTCCAGATCGGAGTAGGGCCAGCTGCCGTCCTCGGTCAGATGCAGACCGTTGCCCTGGCCCTGATAGTCGTAACCAAGGTTGGGGTGGGTCTTGTCCCGGCGGTAGTAGTTGTAGATATTGTTGTGGTAGGCGGCGGTGGTGTAGCCCAGAGCCCGGAACTGATTGCCCAGGGCAAAGGGCATACTGTTGTTGGCTGTGGCGTAGAAGCTGACATTGCCGTTGACCCACGTGGGGAGCAGACCGGTCATCACCGCGTACTCGCCGCCGGTGGTAGATTGGCCCCAGCCGGGCTGATAGAAATTGTCGAACACGAAGCCCTCGTGGGTCAGACGGTAGAGGGTAGGCGTCAGCTCCTCACTGATGAACCAGGGGGAGAAGGACTCGGCGGTGAAAAGAATGAGGTTCTTGCCCTGGAACATACCGGTGTACGCGTTCCGCTTGGAGGGCGTCAGCGAGCCGAAGTAGTCGGACATACGGGCCACGGCGCTGCTGGAGGCGTTCTCTGCCAGGGCGGCAAAATCGATGTTCATGGTATTTTCGCCGTAGACCACCGGCGTTGTGACAACAGGGGTGTCATCCGGCACATCTGTCTTCGTGTCTGTGTCCGGCAGCCGGGGGCTGGGGTGCCCGAAAATGGCGTAGGTGATCTCCAGACGGACACTGGCGTTGAGCCCGAAGTGGGTCACACCGGTGTCGGTGGTGAAGTTGTAGGTATAGGCATCATGATAGGTGCCCCAGCGGGCCAGGCCGCTGCCGATGCCGCCGAACAGCAGGCATACGACCAGCAGGAACAGCAGGGACCAGCGGCCCATGCGCTGCTCGGTGACGATGCGCCGGCGCAGCAGAATGCACAGTGCCAGCGGAACAAAGGCCAGCAGGATAAAGGGCAGGCGGGGCAGCACGACATCCGGCAGGACCGTGTCGCCGAAACCGCCCACTACATCGCTGGCCATGTTGCCGATGAAGGACAGAGCGAAGTAGGACTTGAAGTAACTGCGGCAGCAGTACTCCACGCACACCAGCACCGTCCACAGGGCGGTGGCGGCGATAGAGACGATGGTAGCCGCCCGGCGGTGACGGAACAGATTGATGAGCAGACTCCAGAACAGTCCTGCGCCCAGGGCGAACAGCACCACCAGCACCAGTGTTCCGGTAAAGAAGTCGCTCTGCCTGTCAAAGGTCCGCAGCAGCAACTCGTGGTACAGCAGCGCCGCCGGGAAAAATACCCAGTTCAGCGGGCCGCGGGGCAGAGAACTGGTGTCCAGACGGGAGGTGGCGGTATGTTTTTTTCTATCTCTCTCGTTCATACAACGTATACGTCCTTTAATGGAGCCCGAGGGGCGCCGTGGTAAGTGTTATGGTAACACAACGCGCCGTGGATTGCAACCGGCCCGGAGTGCATTTCAGGTCCGCAGAGCAGCGTTTGCGGCAAAAAGCCCTCCGAAAAGGCCGTCTGGCCTAAGGAGGGCTTTTTCATTCATCGGTTCTGCAAATAGCGCTGTAAGGCATTGCTCTTGTCCAGCCGCCACAGCAGCAGGCCGCCCAGGCCATAGCAGGCCACGGCCTCGCCCAGGCCCACCGTCAGGGCATTGAAGGCGTAGGTGGGCCAGAAAGCAGCGGAGGTACCCGCCTGCTCATAGGCCAGGACAAGGCCGATAAGCACGGTGTTGGCGATCACCGGCGGCAGAGGGGCCAGCCACTTCTTTTGGCACCGGGCGGTCAGCAGGGCGGCCAGCAGTGTGGCGGCGGAGCCGACCACGATGTCCAGCACGCCGTAGGGGCTGAGCAGGTTGGCGATCAGGCAGCCCACGCCCAAACCCCAGGCCGTCTCCGGCAGGAAGAAGGGCAGGACGCACAGCGCCTCGGAAAAACGGCACTGAATAGGACCGTAGGTGATGCCGAAAATAGAGCCGAAATAGCTGAGAACGGCGTAGGCGGCGGCGGTCAGCGCCGCGAGGGTCAGTTGCTTGGTGTGTAGCTTCACGGGGTCGTTTCCTCCTGTTCCAACACATACCAGTCGCCCTCCAGCGCGAAACCGGAGGCCACCATGGCATTTTTCAGCAGGTCCGTATTGCCGGAGGGATGGGTGTCCGCATCGGCAATGGCTACCTGCACCGCATCATCCGCACGGGCCAGGACCTCCAGCGTACAGCCCTGCTGCTCCAGGAGCGCGGCCGCATGGTCCAGAGCGCTGTCCATCGGGTCAAAGGGTTGGTCGTGTGCGGAGTTGTTCTTTTGTGCCTGCTCGGTGTCTCCGCCGGTGCCGTCAGACGGCGCGGCGCCATCTGGTACATCGCTGCGGTGTCCACCGTAGTAGCTGCTGACCATGTCGTTGTCGGCATTCGTATCGGCGGTGGCGGCGTCATCTGCAGCGTGATCGGTCCGGCTGGCGCGGCCTTGCAGCGCCAGGGGAAACGCCGCGCCCACGATGACCAGACATGCGGCGGCGGTCAGCAACCATTTCTTATAATTGCGTTTGGGATTGGAGGCGGCGCTGCCGCCCTGAGGCGTTCTCTCCACCTGTGCCATAATGCGGTCCGTCAGGCCGGAGGGCGGCAGGGCGTCGCTCGCCAGCGCTTCGCGAAGCAATTTGTCCATCGGGTCAAAGGGCTGCTGTGTCACGGCTGCTCCCTCCTTTCACTGATCTCTGTCTGTAAGACGGCCCCGCCGTCAAAAAGGTTCCCGCTGCCGTCCAGCAATTCCCGCAGCCGCATCTTGGCCCGGCTGATGCGGGACTTCACGGTGCCCTCACTGATCTCCAGCGCCGCGGCGATCTCGGCATAGTCCAGCTCCTGCATATACCGCAGCAGCAGGACCTGCCGGTGCTCCTCTGACAGCTGACCCAGCGCACGGCGGACGGCCTGCTGTGCTTCTGCCTGCTCTGCCTGGTCCTGCGGGCCGGGGCCGTCATCCGGCAGCTCCAGCTCGGTGACATCATCCATGCCCCGATGGCGCTTCTCCCGGCGGAGCCAGTCGATGGCGGCGTTGGTGGTTAGGCGGTAGAGCCATGTGGAGAAGCGGCAGGTACCGCGGAACTCCGGAAGTGCCCGCCATGCGGCGAGAAACGCCTCCTGGGTCACGTCGTCTGCCGCCGCTTCGCCGCACATCCGCAGGGCCAGACGGTATACCTGTGTCTGATAGGCTTCCACCAGCAGGCGGAAAGCTTCGCTATCGCCCTGCTGGGCGCGGCGCAGGATGTCCTGTTCATTGTTCATCGCAGATCCCTCCTGACACCCGCCGCCACACGGTACAGCTCCTCCAGTGTGGTCAGGCGGACGATCTGTTCTTTGTAGTAGTTGGCGTGGCTCACGCCCTTGAGATACCAGCACAGCTGCTTGCGGGCCTCCAGCAGGGCGATGTGCTCGCCCTTGTCCGCAACGGCCAGTTCGACCTGGCGCACGGCGGTGCCCCAGCGCTCCGCCAGCGGCGGCAGGGGAGGAATGGGACGGCCCTCCAGCGCTGCCTGGGCCTGTTGAAACAGCCACGGGTTGCCGAAACAGCCCCGGCCGATCATGGCCATGTCCGCGCCGGTGAACTGTAAAATGCGGACGGCGTCCTCTGCCGAAAAGATGTCGCCGTTAGCGATGACCGGCACGGATACCGCTTCCTTCACCTGGCGGATAGTGGTCCAGTCAGCCTGACCGCTGTACATCTGGGCGCGGGTGCGGCCGTGGACGGCAATGGCGCTGACGCCTGCCTGCTCCAGCATTTTCGCCAGCTCCACCGCGTTGATGCTGCCCTTGTCCCAGCCCCGGCGCATTTTCACCGTCACGGGTACGGGGCTGGCCTTGACCACCGCCTCGGCCAGTCGGGCAGCCTTCTCCGGATCCTTCATCAGGGCAGAGCCGTCGCCGTTGGCCACTACCTTGCCCACCGGGCAGCCCATGTTGATGTCGATAATATCTGCGCCGGACACCTCGGCGGCGATGACGGCGGCTTCAGCCATGCAGGGGATATCGCTGCCGAAGATCTGGGCAGCGGCGGGCTTTTCGTTGGGGGCCAGCTTCAAAAGGCCTCGGCTTTTCTTGTCCTGATAGCACAGAGCCTTGGCGCTGACCAGTTCCGTGCAGCTCATGCCGGCGCCCAGCTCACGGCAGATCTGGCGAAAGGCCAGATCCGTAACACCGGCCATGGGTGCCAGGTACAGTTTGGAGTGTATTTCTACGTTTCCGATATACATGAAGGGCTCCTTTGTGCGTACTGCGTTTCTGCCGGATATTGTACCACAGAAATTTCCTATTGACAATCGGAATTAACTGTATATACTGTTAATATACAGTTTGCACAAGGAGGCCTCTTATGCAGCTATACATCGACAACCGCAGCGGCGCGCCCATTTACGACCAGATATACAGTCAGATCTGTCTCTTATACACATCTCCGAGCCCACGAGACTCCTGAGCATCTCGT
>ENA-OZTQ01000087-OZTQ01000087.1-human-gut-metagenome-genome-assembly--contig:-NODE-87-length-16588-cov-8.352689_pt1 | contig 16588 bp, 14 predicted proteins | sample MGYA00244231_ERZ653992 | MGnify/ENA primary metagenome ERZ653992 (study PRJEB26926, sample SAMN06164456) | human gut metagenome | biome: ENVO:00009003; feature: ENVO:2100002; material: ENVO:00002003... | reverse complement strand
TCAGGAGTCTCGTGGGCTCGGAGATGTGTATAAGAGACAGGGGTTCAGAACGTCGTGAGACAGTTCGGTCCCTATCTGTTGCGGGCGTAGGAGATTTGAAGGGAGCTGACCTTAGTACGAGAGGACCGGGTTGGACGTACCTCTGGTGTACCAGTTGTTCTGCCAAGGGCATGGCTGGGTAGCTACGTACGGACGAGATAAACGCTGAAGGCATCTAAGCGTGAAACTCTCCCTGAGATAAGATCTCCACTGAGGCTCGACGTAGACTATGTCGTTGATAGGTCAGAGGTGGAAGCACAGCAATGTGTGTAGCTGACTGATACTAATAAGCCGAAAGCTTGACCAAAGCGCAGGCTCAGTGAGCTGGATTATGATTGCAATAAATAAGGAACAATGTTCAGTTTTCAGGGTGTATCGAAACTGTAAGAACTGCACCTTTAGCTCAGTTGGTAGAGCAACTGACTCTTAATCAGTGGGTCCCCGGTTCGAGTCCGTGAAGGTGCACCATGGCCCGTTGGTCAAGTGGTTAAGACAGAGGCCTCTCACGCCTTTAACATCGGTTCGAATCCGGTACGGGTCACCAAGTTCAAACTCCGCCTTCGGCGGGATGATTTAGCTCCATCTTTATGATGGAGCTACTTTTTTCGATAGGAGGCCCCCATGGCAAAGCAATCCATCCGTCTCTCCGACCATTTCACGTATGGCAAGCTGCTGCGCTTCACGCTTCCCTCCATCTGCATGATGGTCTTCACGTCCATCTACGGCGTGGTGGATGGTCTGTTCGTCTCCAATTTCGTGGGTAAAACGCCCTTTGCCGCCGTAAACCTGGTCATGCCCTTCGTGATGATCCTGGGCGGCATGGGCTTCATGATCGGCACCGGCGGCACCGCCCTGGTGTCCAAGCTGCTGGGCGAGGGCAAGCAGGACGAAGCCCACCGCACCTTCTCCATGCTGGTACTGTTCACACTGCTGTTGGGCGCAGTACTGTCCGCCGTGGGCATCATCACCATGCCCGCCGTGTCCCGTCTGCTGGGCGCGTCTGACGCCATGATGGCCGACTGCATTCTCTATGGCCGCATCGTCACCGGCTTCACCTTCGCCTTCATGCTGCAAAACGTGTTCCAGAGCTTCTTCATCGCCGCCGAAAAGCCCCGCCTGGGCCTTTTCGTCACCGTGGCCGCCGGCGTCACCAACATGGTCCTGGACGCACTCTTCATCGCCGTTTTCGACTGGGGTGTGGCCGGCGCGGCCATCGCCACCGGCCTGAGCCAGTGTGTAGGCGGCGTACTGCCCCTGATCTACTTCCTGCGGCCCAACACCAGCCTGCTGCGCCTGCGGCCCGCCGCCCTGCGTCTGCGCCCCATTCTCCAATCCTGCGGCAACGGCTCCTCCGAGCTGATGAGCAACATCTCCTCCTCCCTGGTAGGTATGCTCTACAATTTCCAGCTCATGCGCCTGATCGGCGAGGACGGCGTCTCCGCCTACGGCGTTCTGATGTACGTCCAGTTCATCTTCGTAGCCATCTTCATCGGCTACTCCATCGGCAGCGCGCCGGTGGTCAGTTTCCACTACGGCGCGCAGCACCACAGTGAGCTGAAAAATCTCCTGCGGAAAAGCGCCCTGCTGATGGCCATCGGCGGCGTGACCCTGACGGTCCTGGCCCGTGTGCTGGCCGCCCCCTTGTCCCGGCTGTTTGTGGGCTACGATGCCAGCCTCTACGCTCTGACCACCCATGCCTTCCGGCTGTTCTGCTGGTCGTTCCTACTGGCAGGCTTCAACATCTTTGCCTCCGGCTTCTTCACCGCCCTGAACAACGGTGCCGTCTCCGCTGCCATCTCCTTCCTGCGAACGCTGGTGTTCCAAGCCGGCTCCGTCATCATCCTGCCCATACTTCTGGGCGTGGACGGTATCTGGTGGGCCATCACCGCCGCCGAGATCTTTGCCTTTATCATCTCCGGCGTCTTTCTGGTGCTCAAGCGGAATAAGTACCACTATATGTGAGCGTTTTCCCCTTGCAATCGCATAAACATAGTGCTATACTATGTTTACTAACATAAGGGAGGTCTTCCCATGCTCGTATCTACCAAAGGCCGTTACGCCCTCCGGGTCATGCTGGAGCTGGCTCAGGACGACAGCGCCGCCTATCTCCCCCTGCCCGCCATTGCCGAACGGCAGTGCATCTCTGAAAAATATCTGGAGAGCATCATTTCCGTGCTGTCCAAGGCCGGCCTGGTGGACGGCCTTCGTGGCAAGGGCGGCGGCTACCGCCTGAACCGCCCCGTCGCTGACTACTCTGTGGGCCAGATCCTCCGCCTCACCGAGGGTTCTCTGGCCCCCGTCACCTGCCTGGAGGGCGACGAGAACACCTGCCCCCGCGCCGGTCACTGCACCACGCTCCCCATGTGGGAAAAGCTGGACACCATCATCAACGACTATCTGGACAGTGTCTCCCTGGCCGATCTCCTGACGCAGACCGACGGCAACGCTCTCTGAAAATGCATCGAAAAACCTCCCGGACCACACAGTCCGGGAGGTTTTTGTTTTTCAGGTCCGACTCAGCCCTTGTGCTCCGTCTTGGCCGTATCCGTCTTGCTGGCAGTGTCGGTCTTATTGGCGGCAGCATCCTCCACCGCGGAGACATTCGCGGCAGCGGCCGCGGCGTCTGCCGCTGCCTTGTCCTGGATGCGGTCCGCCGGGATACCGGCAGCCTCGGCCTCACCGCGGGTCATGGTGATGGGCGCGGCGGAGTCCTCCACCAGCTTTGCCATCAGCAGATAGCGGTGATGATCGTCGCCGTTCTTGCACACGGACAGCACCACCACCTTGTCGCCCGCCTGGGGCAGGTTGGTCTTGTCCACGTTCACGCAGCCCTCGGCACTGTAAAAGGCGTTCTGGTTGGTGTCGCTCTTGTACTTAGGATCGCTGGCCGCCTTGCCCAGCGCCTCAAAGAATGCGTTAAACACCTTCTCGTCCTTGAAGTCGTGGTAGTACAGGATGTGGCTGGTATCATAGGGGATGCATGCGAAGAACTTATAGGTCAGCTGACGGCCCGGCTGATAGATGTACATCACGGCGTTGTCGTCGAACTTCAGCGTCTCGCCGTAGCTCTGCAAACCGCCGAACATGGTCCGGTTGGCCATGTTGTGGCCGTAGATCACCGTCATGGGGTCGCTGAGGTCAGACTTGTTGTAGTACGCCTGGATGTACAGCGAGCCGGCCTTGTTGGTCTTGCCGTCCAAATCGCGCTGCAGGTAGTAATCGTCGTCATACCCGGTGCTGCTCTTAGTGGACTTGGGACTCTGCGCCAGATAGTGGCCCTTGCTGATGGCGCACTGGGTGGCGTTAGGGATCTGGATGAACCCGAACACGTCCGGGTACTTCTTCTCGTCAAAGCTGACACCGTCCGGCAGCTGGATGGGCTCCGGCTCCACGATGACCTCATCCTTGGGGTCCGGTTCCGGCTCCTTCTGCCCGCCGCAGCCCACCAGCACGGCAGAGCCCAGCGTCAGCAGCGCCATCACAAGCGCCATTCGGCGTAAAAAGTGCTTCTTCATCTTCTCCATTGCTGCTCCTTCCCGCGGCTCCTCTCTTCCTCTCGAGCCGCTGCGGCGTGTCCGCCGCGTTGCAATATACTTTGATATGATACCATACAGCGCCCCTGATTGCAAGCACTTTTCCCCTATCCGACCCTTATGCCAGCGTCATGCCGTACTGGCCCAGCAGCTTCTCGAACCGCTGCCGCTGCGCCGGTGTCATGCGGGCCGTATACTGCGCCGCCAACGCCTGGGCCAGATCGCCGTTGCCCCGCTTCAGATAGTTCCCCACGGCCCGCTGCAGGCTCTCCGCCGCCGTAGAGCTCAGGCTCTCGCCCCTGCTGCCGGTATCTCCACTATCTGTAAGACGGACGCCGGAGGCGGAAAGTTTCCTCTCCTGCTCCGCTTTGTCGGAAAAATGTGCCAGCAGCGCCTGATACAGCTTCTGGTCCTGACTGCCCGCGTCCTCATACGCCTCCTGAGCCGCCTCCAGCTGCTTCTGCCAGTCGCCACGCGCCTCCTGCCAGCGGTCATAGTCCGCCTTTTCCTGCGCGTCCAGCATACTGTACTGGTTCTGCAGTGCCTTGCCCTCCTGCTGATACTCCGCCAGCGCCGCCTGCCGCAGCTCCGGCACCAGCGCTGCCAGCTCCTGCAAATAGCCGTTGTACGCCTGCTGCCCCGCGCTCTGGGCGTAGCTGGAGGCATACCCGCCGGTCAGGGCCGCCGCCTTGCCCAGCGTGTCCTCCATGGCCGCCGCGCCGCGGGCGGCATACAGTCTGGCATACCGCTGGTACGACTCGTCCTCCTCCGGATCGTAGTCAAAGGCCTCCCGCCCCGCGATCTGGTCATACAGCGCCTGCAAACGTTCCTCGAACCGGGACCGGTACGCCTCCGGCTCCAGCGCCGCCACGCTGTCCCGGTAGGCCTGCGCCGCCGTCACCTCGTCTGATGGCGTATAGCCCCTCTCCAGCTCCTGCAGGCGCCGCGCCGTGCCCGCCGTGACCTCCGCCCTGGGTGCCGCCGCCTCTGCTGCCGCAGCGGCCTGCGCCGCCTGCTCCGCCGCCGTAGGCGCGGACAGCAGGCTCCCCCACGTCTCATCGCCGGCAATGCCGTCCACCATCGTCAGCCCGTTCTTCTTCTGATAGTCCCGTACCGCGGCTCTCGTCTTCTTGCCGAAGATACCATCCTGGTCCAGGCTGTACCCCCGCTTGTTCAATTCATTCTGCAGCTGCCGCACTGCGCTGCCCTGTGAACCGTATGCCACCATCGTATACGTCGATGCCATGCCTCTCTCCTCCTCGTCATGTCGTGCGCCGCCAGCCATACACGCCGGCGATGCCTGTCTCCACGCTCTCCCATACCGCGCCTGCCGGTGTCTCCGGCGCCGCAGGGCTGTCTGTCAGGCGCACGCTGCCCACCGGAAACAGCATCGCCTCCACTGTCTGTCCGTTCACCGTCAGAGCACCGGATACCGCCACATCCCCGTAAAACACCGCCGGCCACACGCACTCCAGCGCCTCCTGCTCCGCATATTTGCCGAAGGCCGCGCCCATTCCGCCGGCGCGCAGATGCAGCGTCACCCGGCTGGTGGCCGCCGTATACCGCACCACCCGCACGTTGCCCACCGTGTCCTCCGCGCTCAGCTCCACCTCATAGGAGGTCCCGCCGTCCAGCCCGCCGCCCAGCAGCTGCTCCGCCCCCGGCAGCAATGTCACATAGCCGCTCCACGCGCCGCCCATAGGCCGGAAGCGCGCCCGCAGGACCACCGCATTGTGCCCCTGCACATCGGCGCACTGTGCCGCGCACTTTACCTTCAGATACGCCCCGTCGTCCTTCTCTGTGCCGTCCGCGGCGCACCGTGCCGCCATAGACGCCGTGATGGCCGGCGGATAGTACGCCGCCACCGTCACCGCCTCGCCTGTCGCCGTCGCCGACCGTCCCCGGCTGTCCGTCACCGTGACCGTGGGCCGCAGCGTCCCGCTGATACCGATGACCGCCGTCGTCCCAGCAGTGCCGGTCAGCTCCTGCCCCGCAAAGCGGAACTGCACCGACCGCACGGACGCGCCGCCCTGTGCCGCCGCCGTCGCCGCATACCGTATCCGGCTGATGCCCTGCACACACAGCCCCCAGCTCTCCGCTGCCGTACCGTCGTTTACCACCTCCGTGGTCAGCGCCGCCGTGGGCCGCATGGTCTCCGGCACATAGGCCGTGAACGCCGCGCTCAGACTCCCCACCGGCGTACCGCCGCTGTACACCTTCACCGTCACCGTCCCGGTGCCGTGCGTTGTCTCCGGCAACTCCCCGGCCAGCGACTCCGGCACCGTCCACTGGTACACCACGCGCCCCGCGCTGCTGCTCACCGTCCGCAGCGCACCGCTGCTCAGCGTTCCGGAGGCCGCCCTCAGCACATAGCTGAACGTAAAGCTATACCCATACCCGGGCCGCGTCAGCGTCAGCGTCCCCGTCTGTCCGATCACCGCGTCCCCCGCCGTCAGCGAGAAATCTCCAATGTCCTCCACGCGCTCCACCGGCAGCGCATAGCCGTAGCTGTCGTCTCTGGCAGACCCGGAGCCGCTGTACAGCCGTATCCCCAGCGGCGCGGTGCCCACCGCTCCTGCCGCTGTTACCCAGCCGCTGTCGTACTCGATCGCGCCGCTCCACCGGCTGGGCGATGCCGCCTTCAGCGTATGCCCGCTGCACACACTTCCGCCGTCCACCGTCACCGACAGATAGATAGGGTACCCAAAATACGATGCCCCTGTCAGCGGCGCCACGGTCACATAGATCCTGTACTGCATCGCGCTGCCGCTGCGCCGGCTGTCATAGCCGAAGCTGACGCCGATCTTCGGCACGCCGCCCCACTGGATGCTGTCCAACGCCGTATAGCTCACACACTCACCCTCCGATCCACCGGAAGGCCAGTCCGCCCTCCGCCGCCTCTAAGCTCCACTGCCCTACATCGATACCGCCCAGCACCGTAATGTTCGTGATGTACAGCCGGTTGTTGGACACATAGGCCACCTCCGTGGCGTCCTGCCAGAAGGACAGCCGCGTGGCGGTGAACACCGCGCGAAAGTTGTTCTGCTCCACCACCTTCTCGCCGTCCACCTCTCTGCACGTCAGGTCCTGTCCCACAGCCACGCCATACACCGGCGCGGCCCCGTCGTAGTACACGATACCCGTGCGGATATACCCCTCCGTGTCCAGCTTATAGTGCGCGAAGGCCGCGTCCACCTTCTCCACGTTGGCCTGCAGGTCGGAGAAAAAGCTGTAATACTGCGTCACCGCCTCCGGTGCCGCCTCCAGCTGGGCGCTGAGCTTCGCCACATAGCTGCCGAAGTCCGAGCTCGCCACATATTCCTCCTCCAGCTTCGCCGTCAATGCCGCCGTGGTCTTCTGTACCTGGTCCGCCGTCTTCAGGATCATGCTCCGCAGCGTCTCATACTGCCCGTCCGCCGTCTCCGATGCCGCCGTGCCCAAGCGCCCGTTGGCCTGCCGCCGGGCGGAGGCCTCTCCGGCCCCGCCGCCCAGCGCCTCCAGCTGTCCCAGCGCCAGGTTGAGCTGCTGGGCCATCTGCACCAGATACGCATACTGCTGCGTCACCTGCTCCTGCACCGATCCCGCCGGTGCCATCGGCAGGGCAAGCACGCTCATGGCCCGTCACTTCCCTTCTCATACACCGCTGCCGCGCTGTACACCCGGCACGGTCCGTCCCCGGCCAGCTTCAGCCGCAGATGCCCGCACCGCCGGGGCCGCACCTGCAGCACCGCGCCGCGGGTCTGCCCCGCCTCGCCGGAGACACCGCCCACCTGTTCCCAGACGTTGTCCCCGTCATAGCAGACGTACGCCTTCACCGTGCTCCCGGCCGCCGTCTTCAGCCGCAGCTCCAGCCGCGAGAGATACTTGTGCTCCGGCGTGTACAGTCCCAGGTCGCCGCTTTCGGCGCTCCAGGAGAACCCCGTCTCCGCCGTTCCCAATGTACCGCTTGTATCCAGCAGCCGTCCGTCGCTGCACAGTACTGTCATCTCCCCGTTCCACCGGGCGAAGGCCACCGCCGCCGTATTGTCCTGTCGGTGCCACAGCCGCTTCTGCGTGTCGTACACCAGCAGCTCCGTCTCTCCCACCGCGTCCACGGCGGACAGCCAGTACCGGCCGCTTTCCCCGCCGGCCACGCCGCCGGTGTACCGCTTGTCGCCCAGCGCCCGGGATACGCACACCGGCATACTTCCGTCAAAGGCGTACACCCCGTCGTTCCCCAGATAGTACACCACACCGTCCGCCACGGCCACGGTCCTCTCCGCACCCTTCCGCACGCCGCTGCACGGCACCGTCACGATCTGGTGCCCGCCGCCCGCCGCCGGATAGATACGCTCCATGCAGCTCTCCTTGAAGAACACCACGCCGCCCATGCAGGCCGCCGCCCCGGTAAAGGGTCCGTCCGAGCCTCTGGCGGCGGCGTAGCTGTCGGTGCTCAGCCCCGCAAAGCTGTTCCAGTTGCGGAAATCTCCCAGCGCGCAGGCGTATATCTCGTTCACCGCCTGTCCATCCACGATGCCGTATTTGCACCCCCACAGCCGGTTGCCCTGCTCCACCACAAAGTCCATCTCCGGCATCAGCCGCATCACCGTCACCGCAGCCGTCTGGCTGTCCAGCGTCCGGCACAGCGCCGGCACCAGCACCCAGTCGTCCTCCGCCGCCTGCAATACGTGCAGGCCGTTCAGCTCCGCCGCGCCGCAGCCTGCCACCGTCACGCCGTCCCCGGCGCGGAAGCCCAGTCCCACGCCCACAGCGGCGATCTTTGTGTACACCTCCGTCAGCGCCGTCCATGTGCTGCCGTCATACCGCCGCATCACGCTCTCCGATCGCTCCGTGTCCAGCCACAGATCCCCCGTCCGGGGCTCCTGGGGCGCCTCCGTGCCCGCCGCGTAGCTGCCCAGACTCTCCCCCGTCCCGTCGCACAGGGTGAACGTCACCTCCCCCGTGGTGGTCCGCACATTCTCCATGCTTCCGAAGTCCGTCAAATCCTGGGTATTGATGTACTTCTTGTCCGGAAAGATCAGCAGATACGCCCCCATGCTCACCAGCTGCTTCCGGCTGTCCGTCAGCACCAACCCCGTTTTCGCGCCGTTCACATACAGCGCCGTGCCGTCCACCCAGAACAGTCCGTCCTTCTCCGTCATGCCGTTGGGCTTCGCCAGCTGCGTCACCGTCCGCCGCAGGGGCCGCGTCTCCAACGCCGGATACCCGCTGCTCCACAGGTTCTCCATATGCTCCAGGCTCCCCGCGCCGCTGCCCGGACGGCGGTCCAGTCCCCCGAACTGCTCTACGCCTGCCCGCTGCTGCGCCGCCGCCTTCAGCTTGGGAAAATACATCTCCGCCGCCCCCTTTCAGCACAGCCGCAGCGCAGACGCGCCGCCCTCCGGCGCCGCCGTCCTGGCCCGGTAGTCCCGATAGGTCAGAAATGCGTTGTTCCACAGGCCCGCCGCGCTGTTGTACCGTGCCGTCTCCCCGTTGGCATAGTGCACCTGCGCCTCCACATAGTGCCGGTACAGCTCGTCAAAGGGCGGCGCCGCCGTCAGCTCCGTCTCCTCGGTCAACACCGGCAGTTCCCCCGTCTCCCGGCACAGCTCCCGCCGCACAAAGCCCTCCGCCTGGGCCAACCACCGCAGCTTCTCCGCGCGCGCATACCCATTGGGCAGCAGCGCGTCCACCCGGTCCAGCACCTGTTTTGCCGTCGTCCTTGCCATGGCCGTCACCTCAGGATGCTCTCTCGTCCACATAGCGCCGGGCCGCCTCCGCCATCATGGCGGCGTTTTCCAGCACCTCCGCCACGCACACCGGTACGCGCACCTCCACGCCGCGCATGATCTTCCAGCTGCGTCCGTTGACGGACACGATGACAAAATTCTCCTCCTGCTTTCTGCCTCTGGGCAGCAGCACCGTTGTCATTTTCTCCTTCATCTCGCCCTTCTCCTTTCCCCATGTAAAACCTCGCCCCGCCGTCCGCCCGCGTTCCGCAGGGGGCGGTGGCCTCGGCGTCCCGTCAGCGCGGCGTGGCCGCGCTGACGGCGGCATTTCCCGCAGGGGCGGACGACCCGTCCGCCCCTGCTTCACGCTCCCTCAGTTCGCCTTGTCCTCGTCCGAATAGCTGCTGCCGCACTCCACGCGCACCATGTACTCGTCGTACAGGATAGCCGCGGCGTGTACGCCCTTCCAGCCCACGCTGGAGCGCTGGTCCAGCGGGTCGGCGGTGCCGGAGCTGCCGCGGGGCTTCACGATGACCTCCGTGCCCTCGCTCAGGTCCACCACGCCATAGGCGCCCTTGCCCAGGAACAGGCAGCCGTACACGGCGCAGCCCTGCTTGCCGCCCTCACCGGGGTAGATGACCTCCTTGTCGCCCACGGTGACGGTCTTGTCCAGCACCAGCTTCGCGTCGGTGTTGCTCACCACCTGGCAGCGGGTGCCGCCCAGCACCACATAGCGGCCCGCCAGCGCGCCGGCGGCCACGGTGCCGCCGTTGAAGGTCACGTCGGTGCTGGCCATAACATTGCCGTTCACCTTCAGCGTGCGGCTGTCGGCGGCCAGGTCCTCACCGCGATAGATCTTCGCCTCCGTGGTCTCCACGAAGCGCACGCCGTGCAGCTCGCCGATCTCGCCGGAGAACAGCTCCGTGGCCCCGGCATACTGGTGGGCGGCGATCCACGCCTCGTCCTGGCGCAGGTCAAAGGCCACGCTGGGGTGGATGATGCACACATACTTGCCGTCAAAGGTGGGCGCGTTCATCTTCTTCAGCTGGGTCGCCGCCTTGGCCACCAGCTCGCTGGTCATGCGGCAGTCCTTGTCCAGCGTCATGCGGCTGGTCACGTCGGTCTTGGTGCCGTCGCTGCCGATCTTGGGCGCGTAGATCACCTGCTTGCCCTGCTGGATCTCGTTTCGGGTCACCGTGTCCAGCGTCAGGCCCATATTGCTGCCGTGACGGTCAGTGATCTCCAGCACCACGTCGTCGATGGCCGTCAGATCCAGCATATCCGACACGGTGGTGTAGTCGCCGTACTGCGCCAGCTCCTTGGTGATGTAGCTGACGGAGATACCGCTGCCGTCGGGCGTCACGCCCTCGGTCAGAGGCTTCAGTGCCTTGTCAAAGGCGCCGAACTTACGCCACTCCACGGTCTTGCCGCCGCCGGCAGGCAGGCCCTTCGTGGCCGCGAACTGGTTGTGCACCAGCTGCGGCTTGGCGTTCTCCAGCAGCTCCATGCCGTAGTAGGTCTTCATCTCCGCGCTCAGGCCCGCCGTGGTCTGGGTGTTCTCCGCAAACATCTGCAAATTCATCTCCATGTTTTCTCTCCCTTTCTAAAATCTGATCTTCTCTCCATCCTGTACTCTCTTCCGTATCGCCGCCAGCTCCGCCCCGCTGAGACCCCTCGGGTCCCAGCGGCTGACGCTCCTGCGCCGTCCGCCGTTCTCCGCCACGCGGCTGCCGCCGCTGGCGATGGCCTGGGCCATCTGCTGCCGCGCCCGGATCACCGCGAATTCCATCGCGGCCTGCAGCTGCGCCTCCTGCTCCCGCTGCCGCGCCGTCTCCGCCGCGGCCGCCATCTCCCGCAGCCTCTCGTTCTCCTGCCGCAGTCCCCGCAGCCGCCCGTCCAGTATCCGCCGCACCCGTGCGTCGAATTCTCCCTTGTACCGGCCGCGTATCAGCGTCTCGAAGTCCTCTTCCCCGCCGGGTACCCCCTGTTCCCCGTCAGGTACCTGCTGCTCCCCGGCGTCGGGAGCCATTCCGCCCGTCTCCTCCGCAGTCTCCTGCGCCGTCTTTTCCAGCTCGTCCATCCGAACTCTCCTCCCCGTGGTAGGTCACGACCCAACTTCCACCCTGCCGGGGTATTGCCGCGCCAGCAGCGCCAGCCCGCACCGCACCAACGCGAACTCCCGGGCACAGTCCCCTGTCCCCGCGATCTCCGCGTATCCCGGCGCGCTTTGGAACCGTTCCAGCCGCCCTGTCTCCCGCAATCTCCCCGCCAGCGCGTACACCAGCGCGGACGCCGCCGCGCATACGATGTCCTTCCCATACTCGCCGTACCCGGCGTGGCCCCGCACCGTAAGGTGCGCGCCGCCGCAGCTGGCCCGTATCATCTGGGCCGTACCGCCTGCCGCGTGGCCTGCCGCTGCCGCGTCACCGCGTCGCTGCTTCGGGGCGCCGCCGCCTTTCCGCCGCTGCTCTCCCGCTTCTCCAGCTCTCGCTCCAGCGCCTCCGCCAGATGGGTCCCCTGGCTCTTGTCCAGCAGCGTCACCGCCCGCCGCAGCGCCTCCGTCAGCCACGCCTTCTGGTCCGTCTCCTTCTGTCCCTGCCGGATGACCTCCGCCAGCGTGTCCTTGCTGCGGAACTGCATCAGCTCCAGGCACCGCAGCGCCTGCTCCGCCATATCGCTGCGGAAGAACCCCATCTGGAACAGCTGCAGCGCCAGCTGGTTGTACTCCATGGTCTGGTACGGCGTCTCATCCTGTGCCATCACCTCCAAATCGAACTCCGGCACGCGATAGCCCCCGGTCAGCAGCGCCCTGGGCCGCAGTCCCCCGTTGCCGTAGGCGACGAACGCCCCGCCGTCCCGGCCCAGCAGCCGGAATTGCCGCGGCACGTCGTAAAACTGCCGGATCAGCTCAATGCACAGCGTCACCACCTGCGAAAACGCCTCATACCCGTCGTCGATCATGTTCCGCGACAGCTTGCCGCCCGCCTCCTGCAAAGCCGCAATAGCCGTGGCCGCCGTCACGCCGCCGGCGGTGCCGCCGCTCATCACGTCCCGGTTGCCCGCCGTCTCCTTCATCTCCGCGATCTTGTTCTGCAGCACCGCCACATACACGCTGTCCAGCGCCGGCACCCGGATCGGTGCGATGGAGTCCGCGCCCAGGTTCCCGTTGGTGTGTACGAAGGGCCTCGTCCAGTCGGCATACTCGTTCTCGTTCACCGCGCCGTCCGCCCGGATGAAAAACCGCGGCGTCGCCGCCGCCAGCGTGTTTTTCAGAATAGCCTGGTTCATCAGGTCGATCTGCTTCTGCGCCGACTTGCACAGATCCACATACCCATACCCGCAGGGCGTCCCCTCCTCGGGAAACAGCGTATCGAACACGAACGGATACTTCCCGTGGTCGTACCAGCCCCGCGCCGCCATCTCCGGGTCGTTCTCCGTGGCATACAGCACATTCTCCCCCACGAACTTGCAGTACTGCAGCACCTGCCGTCCCTCACGCTCCGTGTGGTAGTACCAGTCCACCACCAGCGACTGCTCCGACGTGTCCACCTTGTCGTCGAACAGATACCGGCTCACCTGCGCGCCGCCGCGCCCCAGCTTCCCCTCCAGCTCCGGCCACCTCCGCACCAGATGGTTGTTGGGCACCAGCTCCGTGCAGAAAAAGTGCTCCGACTCCTGTATGTCCGTGACCCCCGGCTCCCAAAACAGGTTCAGCACGTCCATGCTGCGGATGCTCACGTCGCCCAGCCCGTGCAGCTTTTCGTTGTCCCAGAACACGCCGTACACGGCGCACCCGGACTTCAGCTTGTCCCACCACGCCTTGGAATACGTCCGCCTGAACCGGTCGTTTTTCAGCAGCACCGGCAGGATACGGCTCAGCGTCTCTGCCTCCTGCCGGTCTCCCGGCTCCCGGGGCAGCACCGTCGGCTCCGGATAGCAGTCCATGGCGTCCGCGTGCTTGCTGAGGATGCAGTTCACCAGCCAGCCGCTGGCCGGCCGCACGTCCTCCGGATTGCCGCCCTCGCCCGCCTTCTCCATCTGCTCCCAGTGCCGCAGCTTCCAGAACTGCTCGTTGTCGATGATGCGCCTGTCCAGATTTTGCTTGCCCGCGCGATAGCGCCGCAGCACCTCCGCCGCGGCCCGTACCGCCTCCGCCCCGATCTTCACCGGAGCACCGGCGTCCCGCGCGGTCCTTGTCTCCTGCTCCATCCGAGCACCTCCCTTTCATGTTCTGTCCCTGCCCCCGCCCAGCCCGAAAGTTGCCCGCAAACGTGCAACACCCCAAATTTTTTGTCCCAGCCTTCCCACCAAAAAAAGCGCAAAAAAAGAAAGCCCTTACGGGCTTTCTTTTTTATTTGCTCTTAGTGACGCTTTTTAGCGGTCCACGCCATGCCGGTCACGGACAGCACCGCCGTCACGGCGTAGATGCCCACGCCCGCGTCAAAGGTCTTGGGAGAACCCTTGGTGGTGTCGGGGGTGGTGGTGCTGGGGGAATAGTAGTAATAGGAGGAGATCTTCGTTACGGTCCAGGTGCCGTCGGCATTCTGGGTGGCCTTGTAGCCATTCGCAACAGTAGGTTCATCGCTGAACTTACCGCCAGTGATTGCCGTTTCGGTTTTTCCGACATTGGCCGCGTTACCATAATCAGCCGCGGGCGCAGTCACACCAATATCTGCCAAACTAAGCACCTGATACGCCTTTCGGCCAGTTGCATTCGTCTTCAACACAGCATTGCCGGAAATATCAACACTCTGTGCTTGTGCGACCCGGCCCAAATCATAAATGGCCACGGCACTTCCCTGCCCATTTTCGCAGTTAAATGTACCGCCGGTAATATTCAGCTTCAGTGCATTACCGTGTGCATCCTCGCTGTTGTAAGTACCGCCAAACACATACAGAGCGTCAGGCAGCCAAGCGTTTCCGCTGTAATTATAGTATTCCTTAGGATTATCAATGTTTCCTTTGGTTGCATTGATCGTACCACCAGAAATGTCGACCTGACCCATGCGCAGAGAAACACCGCCATTCAAAGTACCATTAGTGATGGTAAGCTTGACCTGATTCGGCATATAAATGGCTGGGCCCTCCTTTGCCGTCAAGGTACCGCCATTTATTTCAAAGTTCATTGTTCCTGTGGTGTTGTTACCGCTCAGCGCAGCCCATTTGGACTCAATTTCGCCACCATTTACCGTCACGCTACCACCATTCAATGCGTATGTGCCATAATCTCCGGTGCTCACAATTTTTCCGCTGTTCAGTGTCAGACTGCCACCATCAATTTTGATAGGTGTCTTAGACGCAGTGATGGTTCCTTTCCCCTCAATGGTCAAAGACCCTTTCACATAGATACCACAGTCTTCATCGACCGTCAGTGTTTTTTCATTCAACTTGAGCGTGACAGCAGTACCTTCGGGAATAGTAACCTTCGTATTCTCCTGAATGGTCATATTCTCCGTCAACGTGATCACGCCATCCACTGCATCAGGCAACGGCGCATATTCACCCGCCGCCCAGCTGGTGGTGCACAGTCCCAGCGCCATCACCAGCGCCAAAATGGTTGCCAATATCTTTTTCATTTTTCTTACCCCGGGTTTTTTAGATTTCCGCAGCCCGCTTCGTTTTAAGCTTGTTAAAACGCCAAAGCAGGAGTACTCCTGCGGATAGTCATATTATAGCACAGTCACATCGTTTGTCCAGCCTTTTTCTGGAAATTCTCCACATTTTCGTCGTCTGCGGAATTTAGACCGGGGGAGGGGCGCAGCCCCTCCCCCGGTTTCTCACGGCTCCCGCCGTATCTCCGTCCTCTCCCGGGGCGCGATGGGCCGCATCATGCAGAAATACCGGCTCTCATCCGCCGCGTGGTCCTCCTGTCCCGTGTCCACATCCTCCGGCGCCGTGGTGCTGTACGACAGCCCCGGTACCGTCCGTATGAACGCCCGGCAGTTTTCGAACACATACAGCATGGGGTACCCCTCCCCGTCAAAGCTCATCCGGTAGTGCAGCTGCATCCACCCCGGTATCCGACGGTTGTCCCCCTTCTCAAAGAACAGCCGGTGCTTCAGCGCCGTCTCATAGATGCTCTCGCCCCGGCTGGCGTCCCAGATGGCCGGGTCCGCCACCCCCCGTATGGTCCGTCCCCGCAGATATGGGTGCTCGTCCTCCATCCGCCGTATCTCCGCGAACTGCCGCTCCGGTGTCCACAGCACGCCCTCGTCCGGCGTTCCCGTGCAGCCGTACAGCTCCAATATCCGGTACACGCACCCGTCGAAGTCCACCGCCCACCAGCCGCAGGAAAAGGGCTTGGCGTACCCGAAGTCGTAGCTTCTGTACACGTTCCACTCCCGCGGGATGTCAAAGGGCCGGATCACGTGCGTCCACCGCCGGTCCGCGTAGTGCGCCGGGTCGTCCGTGAACTCCTGGAACACCTGTCCCGCCAGCACGTCCCACCGTCCCTCCAGCCACGCCGCCCGCAGCTTCGGCGGCAGCGCCTCCAGCTGCCGTATATACTCCGGCTGCCGCGCCAGCAGCGCCCCGTTGTCCGTCACCCGCGCCGGTATGAACGCGTACTCGCCCCCGTTCTCCCCCGGCTCATACCGCCGGTCGATAAACAGCCGCTTGATATACCCATGCCCCGGCCCGCCCGGGTTGCACGTGTAGTAAATGCGCTTGGGAAATCCGTTCACGCCGCGCACGCACGCCGCCAGCTTCCGCATCCACTGCTCCTTCAGCTGCGTGGCCTCGTCGAAAAAGATCACGTCGTACTCCGCGCCCTGATAGCGATCCGCGTCCCGGTCGCAGGCGCAGTACCCGAACTGCAATACGCTCCCGTTCCCGAACACGAACCGTCTCTCCTCCGCCCGGTATACGGCCGTACCCGCCAACTCCAGCCGCAGCGTCTCCAAATGGTTTGCCTCGATCTCCGGCATGGTCCGCCGCACCAGCAGCATCCGTATCCCCGGATACCGCTGCGCCAGCAGCTTGGCCTTGCACCGCACCGCCCAGCTTTTCCCGCCGCCCCGTGCCCCGCCGAAAGCGACGTACTTCTTTTTGCACCGCAGAAATTCGTCCTGCTTTGCGTTCGGCGTCCCGATGTATATATCCTCCATGTTCTCTCCCCCTTGTCTCTCTTCTCTCCGCGCTTACTCGCTCAGCGCCCGTACCTCCTCTCCCATCAGCACCTGCACCGTCTGCACCGCGGTCCCGCCGCCCAGTTCCTTCTCCAGCCCCGCCAGCGTCTGCAATATCCCCGCCAGCTCCTTCAGCTCCTGTCTCTTATACACATCTCCGAGCCCACGAGACTCCTGAGCA
>ENA-OZTQ01000078-OZTQ01000078.1-human-gut-metagenome-genome-assembly--contig:-NODE-78-length-17405-cov-6.625533_pt1 | contig 17405 bp, 16 predicted proteins | sample MGYA00244231_ERZ653992 | MGnify/ENA primary metagenome ERZ653992 (study PRJEB26926, sample SAMN06164456) | human gut metagenome | biome: ENVO:00009003; feature: ENVO:2100002; material: ENVO:00002003... | reverse complement strand
TTTGCAGAGCCTTACGCATATTAGTTTTTATTTCCCCGGCATTAACATTTTTTGTTGAATGGGGTCTAAACGGCCGGCAGCGAGTGCCCGTTGAGCTTGCGGTAAAGATCGAGGGCGTAGACGTCCGTCATGGCCGAGATATGGTCAAGCACACTCTGCACCTTGCCGTAAGTGTCGGGCGCATGCACATTATATTGCTCGGGTACCTTGGCCAGGAGTAGCCTGGAGGCAACACGCTGCGGATACAACACCGCTTCCGTGAGATGCTCAAGCAGATTGGTCATGATGCGGTTGCCTGCAATCTCCACGTCCAACACCGATGGCGCATGGTAAATGCGTTCGTAGGCCAGCTTGCTGCAAGCCTTGTAGCCCTTGCCGGCCTGAGTGCGCAGATTCCCTATCAGCGAGCCCGTGTATGTGCCCGACAGAATATCATTCTCTGCCCGCAGGAACTCTTCGGCAGCCGCCCTTACCAACTCGCCCACGGCCATCGACCGCAGAAAAGCTATCTGCTCGTTGGGGTCAGACACCCTGTCCAGCTTCTCCATGATGCGCTCCCGTTTCTCCACCTCAAACAGCTGAGCCATGGTGCGCTGCACGGTGCCCGTGGTCAGCACACGCAGCTTGTGCGCGTCCTCCATGTCCATTATCTGATAGCACATGTCGTCGGCCGCTTCCACTATATACACCAACGGATGACGCATGTACGACCCGTCGGCATGCCGGCCTATGCCGAGCCTGGAGGCAACCTTCTCATAAATGGGCTGCTCTGAGCTGAAGAACCCGAATTTGCCCTTCTCGCCGGCCATTAACGACGAGTGAGGATACTTCACAATGGCCGCCAGGGTGGAGTAGGTCATGGCGAAGCCTCCCGGACGCCGCCCCTCAAACTGATGTGTCAGCAGGCGGAAGGAATTGGCGTTGCCCTCGAAGTTGAGGATGTCCTGCCATTGCTGCTCGGTGAGCTGCGGACGCAACAGCTCCTGCAATCGGCTGTTTTCGCTGAAGAAAGAGCCTATGGTCTTTTCGCCGCTGTGCCCGAAAGGCGGATTGCCGATGTCGTGACACAGACACGCCGCAGCCACAATGTCGCTCCAGCTGTGAAAGCATTCCATGTCGCCGTGGCGCTCGCGCAGACCGTTCACGATTTCGCGGGCCAGCGACCGACCTACCGACGACACCTCAAGGCTGTGCGTCAGACGGTTGTGGACAAAAATGCTCCCCGGCAGCGGAAACACCTGCGTCTTGTTTTGCAGCCGCCTGAAGGGCGATGAAAATATCAGCCGGTCATAATCGCGCTCGAAATCATTGCGCGTTTGCCGCGGAGAATGATAATCCTCCAACCCCAGACGAGTGCTGCATATAAGTTGGTTCCAATCCATGGTCAGATGATATGCCTTCGGGTTTTACTTCCCCGCCCGACAGCGTGTGTGATTCTTCTCATTGTTATGCAAAGTTACAGAAAATAATCCATGTTTGCAACTTTGCGTTCAAAATCTTAACTTTGCATTTTCAATGGCCCCTGACATAACGAAAGGGGCCCGGCCTTTAACCTATAGGACATGAATACTAAGCCCGACAAAGCACTGGCAGAAAAACTCCTGCAAATTAATGCTATTACCCTGCAGCCCGACAATCCCTTCGTCTGGGCTTCCGGGTGGAATTCACCAATCTATACCGACAACCGCAAAGCGCTGTCGTATCCCGACCTGCGTTCGTTCATCAAAGTGGAACTCTGCCGGCACATCTTAGAAGATTTTCCCGAGTGCCAGGTAGTAGCCGGCGTAGCCACGGGAGCTATCGCCATGGGCGCCATAGTGGCCGATACTTTAGCGTTGCCTTACGTCTATGTGCGGTCAACGCCCAAAGATCACGGCATGGAAAACCTCATTGAAGGCAATCTCAAGCCCGGCAGCAAAGTAGTGGTGATAGAAGACCTGGTAAGCACCGGCGGCAGCAGCCTCAAGGCTGTGGCAGCCATACGCGCCGCCGGTTGCGAAGTCATCGGCATGCTCGCCAATTTCAGCTACGAGTTCCCCATCAGCGTCAAGCGTTTCCGCGATGCCGGCGTGCGCATGATTCCCCTCTGCACATACTCCGCTATGCTCGACGCTGCCCAGGATGCTCATTACATCCGCCCCGAAGATATGGCAACGCTTCAGGAATGGCGCCGCGACCCCGCTAACTGGGTGCTGAACCGCTAAGCCCCTTTTGTGGTTTAATAAATGAAGGGCGTCGCCGAGGCGGCGCATGGCTTCATTACACCCAAAAAGCAAAAAAATACACCATGATTGAAATGAAATCTTCGGCAGCCGTGCTCAACGGCTCGCCCGCACAAGTCTACAACCGTCTTTCAAACCCCGCAGGCCTCGACCAGGTGTTGCGCAACGCCTTGGAAAAGGCTCAGAAAGAGGGTAAAGAAATACCCGCGGAGCTGGAGCAGAATCTCGATAAAATATCCTTCACCGAAAACAGCATTACCATCAGCGCAGGCGGCGCAGGCTCCCTCTCTTTCCGCCTCGGCGACTGCAAGCCCGATACTGATGTGCAATATGTTGGCGACGGCACTCCGGTGGCCATCATCCTTGACTTCAACATCCTTCCCGAAGGCGTTGACAAGAGCATGATTTCCATCACCGTACAGGCCGATATGCCTTATATGCTGCGTCCCATGATTCAGGGTCCGATGCGCAAGAGCCTCGACGCCCTCACAAGCATGCTGCAGCAGATTCCTTCCTGGAGCTGATATGTCACGCCGCAGAATAAAAACGTGGCTGCCGGTATTATTACTGGCAGCTATGGCTGTGTCTTGCAGCGATGCAGTCAACAATACCCGGTTGCCCAATTATCCTGTCTACCTCAACCTCTCGGGCGCAGGCATGTGGAATACTTACGGCATAGGCGGCGTGGGTATGCACCGCGAGTTCATAAAAGATCGTCAGCTGCCCGCCGGATTCCCCTACCTCGCTTCGTCTTACACGGGCTACGGGGGCATTCTCCTTGTTGGGGTGGATGCCGCCGCCAATTTCGCTGACGAAACGTGGCCTTATCTGCCCATGGCATTCGATATGAGCTGTCCGGTAGAAGCGAAAACCGATGTACTGGTGTATGTTGACGACGATAAGTTTGAGGCCGTATGCCCCGTTTGCGGCAGCCGTTATACACTGCTGTCGGGAGGCGGCCCGGTGTCAGGGCCGGCCGTAGGGCTCCGTTACGGACTGGAGCCTTATCGCTGTCAGGGCTCGCCAATGTCAGGATTCATCATTACACGCAGAAAATAACCATCAGGCGAATCCCTTAGACTTCAGTTAGCTAATGTTGACACTTCTCATCACCCTGCTTCGTGGACTGGCCATCGGCGTCATGATTTCCGCTCCCATGGGTCCGGTGGGAATCCTATGCATTCAGCGCACACTGAACAAGGGGCGCCTGGCAGGGCTGTATACCGGTATCGGCGCAGCTGCCTCCGACCTTTTCTACTGTCTGATTACGGGCTTCGGGCTCTCTTTCATAGAAGAATTTCTGGAGCGTAACCAAAACGTCATACAGCTTGTGGGCAGCATTGTGCTCATAGCCTTCGGCATCTATCTGTGGCGCAAGAACCCTGCCAAAGAACTCAAGCAGCCCGACAATCAGGAAAAAGGGACGCCGCGAAAAGACATCCTGGGCGGCTTTCTTTTCACTGTGTCCAACCCCCTGATTCTCTTCCTCATAATAGGCTTGTTTGCCCGCTTCAACTTCCTGTTGCCCGACATGAAGTTCTATCACTACATAATAGGCTTCTTGGGCATTATTACGGGCTGTTTGGGCTGGTGGTGGCTGATAACCTTCTTCGTCAATAAAGTGCGCCGACACTTCAACGTGCGGAGCATGTGGCTTGTCAACCGCATCATAGCCGGCGTCATCTTCGGGTTTGCCATAGTTGGCATCATCACCTCCATCCTCGCCTGGACGTAATCCTCTCCCACCGGACTCCCCGACGCAAATTAGAGCACAGAGGCAATCTTTCGTATATCGGCGAGCCGATTCATAAAAGAAGAATCAGACTTTAAGACCTGCATATTGTAAGCGCTTTGCAGGTTTAAAAACAGCTCTGCCTCAATGCCTAACGCCGCTTCCAACAGTAGTGCAAGTTCAGTATTGACAGCCCTTTTGCCATTGATGACCTCATTGAGCAGAGACGGGGATTTGCCTATTTGCCCTGCAAGTTTAGCTTGAGAAAGATGTCGTGCTTCCAGCTCGTCGCGAATCAGCTCACCCGGATGAGTCGGTTCAAACGGAGTCAGATTGTTGGCTATCATAGTCGGATTTATGTTATCGAGAGTAATCATTCAATCATAGTGGTTTGACAGTTCAACAATATTGCAAATTGTGAGGATGGGCTTTTCGGCAGATTCATTCAAAGAGAACTCAATTCTATATTTGTCATTAACCCGAATTGAGAACAAGCCACACTTATCCCCTCCCAATACAAAGTTAGCAATTTTTCTTTATCTTCACAAATTTGTGAAAAATAAAATTACAGCCGGAGTCAATTGTCCCTTTGTGAAAGATATAGTAGCATAGGGTTGCGGCTTGGCAAAAGAGGTATTTGTGGGGGTGATGGAAGGTGGCTTGGGGTAAGTGATTTTTGACGTGTTGGAGGGGGAGGGGGAAAGTGTGTTTGCATATTCACCGAAATTTTATTACCTTTGCAGCACGTTATCAGCGGATAGCGTCTGTTGTTGCAGAAATGGTGGAATGGTAGACACGAAAGACTTAAAATCTTTTGACCAGTAATGGTTGTGTGGGTTCGAGTCCCACTTTCTGTACACATTGCAAGAGAACAAGAGAACAAGAGACTGCGTCTTCTTTTTGACACAGTCTCTTGATTTTTTTGCAGCCTCTTGACTCAGCTTCTTTATTGACAAGGCTTTTTATCGACGCAGTCTTTATTGCCGCTGTCTCTTAAAGAGATTATGCGACGGGGTAGAGGTGAGGGATCAGTTGCGCCCTCCTTTGTTGCCTCCTCCCGTGGAGATGTCGTTGTTGTCGAGCTTAACGTGTGTTTGCTTTACATTGCTCTTCAGCGAGCCGAATTTGTAAGTTACCGAAACGCTCAGCCACCACTTTTTGTAATATCCGCTTTGTTTGATGCGCGAGTTGGGCGCTGTGGTGGTATAGGCGTAAGTCTGGTTGACAGGCAACAGCGTGCTTAACCCCAGCGACAGCCGCAGCTTGTCGTCTTTGAGGAAGCCTCTTGACATATTCAGCCCGTAATAGTAGCCGGTCTTATCAGCCTTGTCCTGCAAGGAGATCCACGGAGTCCATAATCCGCCGTAGAGGTCAAAGCGCAGTTTGCAGGGCAGCGTGTAGTCAAAGTTCAGATTCACATTGGTCTGCCAGCCGTGATTGGAGAGATTGCCAAGGCTTTTGGCCTTGTAGTTTTCATAGCTTGTGCCTACCCATATACTGCCTCCCAACTTGTCGTTGGGCCGGAATTCTCCGTAAGCGCCCAAGCTGAACGAGCGGTATTTGCCCGTGTTGGCGTAGGTGGTGTGCAGCACGCCGTCTTGCATAAACTGGAATTCATTTATGGAATTGTCCGACTGATAATAATCCAGGCTGAATTCGCCGCTGACTTTGCCGCCGTAGTTAGAGTATTTCAGCTCCACATTGTGCAGCTTTTCGCTGGTAAGATTCGGGTTGCCGTAGTCCAGAAGTCCGTAAGTGAGGTCATTGACAAACGGGTTAAGCTGCGATACCGAAGGGCGTCTGATGCGCATGCTGTAGGCAACCCGCAGATTGGAAGCGTCGGTGATGTTGTAGGTAAGAGAGGCATTTGGCACCCAGTCGTTGAGGCGGTTGCTGAAATCCTTGTAATCGGCCACATCCTCCAGCTTCTTGTAGTCGATGCCCAGACGCGTATGCTCGTAACGCACGCCGGCTCTGGTGCTGAAATGGCCGAAAGTGGCCGAATAGCTCAGATAAGCCGCGTAAACATCATTATGCTGCGTGAGACCGATGTAATGACTCCTGTTGAAGACTTCCCCGTTGTCCGACAGAGCCGTACTCTCGTTCATCCGGTTCGACCGTATCACAGCTTTTGCACCCGTTTCCAAGGTATGGCGGTCGGCAAACAGAGGCAGCGAATAATCTATCTGCAACGTATGGTGCCCCATATAGCTGTTGGTGAGATGACGGTTAAACGGATCCTCCGTACCCGGGAAATTGATATAGTCGCTGCTGCTCGTATTGCTCTCTCTCGGCGCCCAGTTGTAGTCGAACTGATACGTCAGCGCCAGGAAATGGAGCGTGTTGTTGGGGAAAGTGTGCTGATACGACAAAGAAGAAGTGAGGCCCCGGCGGTCCTGATGCGTGAGAATACGGCGGTTATAGCTCCATTGCGGCTCATTGTCAACCGACCACATAGACAGCGTCTGGTCAGACACGGAGGCGTCATACGAATGACTGTAACGAGCCGTAAAGGTGAACAGGTTCAACGTGTCAGGTTCCCAGCTTAAATCCAGTCCGGCGCCGGTGTATGAATATTTGTTGTTCTGGCGCGTGCGGATGCGGTAGAAACGGTTCTTGTCGGAGGTCAGGTTCTCGCGTTCGTAATTACCGTAAGTGTGCGGTTGCATCACACGTCGGTTGTTGCCGTTGGCTGACACTGCTGCCGTGACATTGCGGTATTTGCCGCGCAGATATACCGACCCGTTGTAACCCCTGTTCGACATGCCGGCACGCACATTGCCGCTGTAGCCTTCCGTGCGTTGTTTCGTCACCGTGATGATGTTGAGGATGCCGCCCGTGCCTTCAGCCTCATATTTGGCGCCCGGGTCCGTTATCACCTCAATCCGCTTTATAGATGATGCCGGCATAGCCTTAAGAATGCTCTTGGGGTCGGAACTGAGCATAGGGTCGGGTTTGCCGTTGACGTATATCTTGAAATTGCTTTGACCCTTGACCTTTATGTTGTCTTCACCGTCTACGCTCACCATAGGCACCCTTCGCAGCATCTCCAACACCGTTTTGGCGCCGCTGTCGGGGTCTTTCTCCATATCGTAGGTGAGCTTGGCGCCGTCGCTGCGGATAAGGTCTCTGCGACTTACAACCACCACTTCGTCAAGTTCTTTCGCCGCTGCCGACAGCGTCAACACCCCCAAATCCGTGTTGCTCTTGACCTCAAAAATGTGCCTGAGCGGCGAATAGCCGGCAGCCGAAGTGGTGAGACAATACTCGCCGCTTTTCCTGACGCTGAAGTTGAACCGACCCCCTTCACCTGTCATGCCGCTGAGGATAGGCTTTACCGTGTCGGGCAAAAGATATACATTATAAGAGACGCCGAGACAGGCCTCTCCCGTCTCCTTCTCAACCATCCTGCCGCTTATCGTATACGCCTTTATCATGAACGGCATAACCATAAAAAGCACAGCCGCTGCGTACCGATACACCAAACAAACGATTTTTGATTTCATTTTAGCATTTTTAAGTTTTGATTCGCATATATGACGTCAACCCCCACAGCAATGTTACACCCCCTTCAGGCAACGCTTGAAAAAAATTCTCCAATGTTTACATTTGTGTAAAATATATTTTGTAACTTTGCATTGGAATTTCCAACGCAAAGCACTATGAGCGAAGTAGAACTCCTTTTGGTCAACAGCAGTGACAGTTGCACTATGTATACAATACAGTTCTTGTCTGACGATATGAGCGAATTTGAAAAAAATCGTCACTAAATTCAGGCAAGATGCAGAACTGAATCCCGATTTTCAAGCGATTATGCGATTCGTAGAACAGATATTGTCGAATGGCGCATTAGAACGATACTTTCGACGCGAAGGCAAGATGAGCGATTCTGTAGTTGCACTCCCTGTATTGAAATCAAAGTTGCGTCTATATTGTCTTCGGTTGACTGATAAAATTCTCGTCCTCGGTAATGGCGATGTGAAGAACAGCCGAACATACGAGGAAAACGAAAAGCTACAAGGATACGTTATAGATTTACAGAAGTTCGAGCGTCTTCTCAAACAGGAAGTGCGCTCCGGCAACGTGCAGATTACTGAAACAGAAATACTGACCGATAAACCTTTTGAGATATGAGAAACGCTAATATTCCTCTGCAAGAAATTTTTGACGAGATTCCACGCGAAAAGCGAGAGGAAACACGCCTCTCTTTCGCCATATCCAACCGAATAGACACTCTGATGCGTCAGCGGGGTCTCAACCGAAAGCAGTTGGCCGAAGCCCTTGGCAAGCGTCCTAATGAAATTACCAGATGGTTAAGTGGTGAACATAACTTTACCCTGGCAACCATTGCCAAGCTTTCCACTTTTTTCGGGAATCCAATAGTTGATGTTGTCTGCTGAAGGATGTAGCTTACTTTTGTCGGTGGCTATCATTTTGGTCAGTGCTTCATAGTCGAATAAGGTCTCTCGATACGATAGTGAATAGGATTCAGCCCACAAAATGAGGTCTGAAAATACCAACTGTGACACGCCGTTTTGTAGGCCTTAGAAAGGGATACAAGCGCATAATATTAGGGAGACAAAGGTTAGAAAGCGGTGCCTTGGGGGGTATAAAGGCGGAAAGAGGAAAGGGAAAAAAGGAGGAGGCAGCTACCGGGTGTCGGTGGCTGCCTCCTGCTATGGTGGGGTTATTGGATTAATCGTGACGGGGTCCGCGATCGCCGTTGTTACGGCGCGGGCCACGGCCTTCGGGACGACGCGGACGGTCGCCTTCGCGGCGGGGACCTCCTTCGCGGCGAGGACGTGCCTCACGCTCTACATAGCCTTCCGGCTTGGGCTGCAATGCACGCATGCTCAGACGATATTTGCCCGTCTTCTTGTCTATCTCTATCAGCTTCACCGTCAGCTCGTCGCCTTCCTTGATGCCGCTGCTGGCCATGTCGGGAAGACGGTCCCAGCTTATTTCGCTGATATGGAGCAGGCCGTCGCGGCCGGGCATAAACTCCACGAAAGCGCCAAAGTCGAGTATCGACCTTACTTTGCCGCGGTATGTCTCGCCCTCTTCGGGAATGGCCACAATAGCCTTGATGCGCTGCAGAGCGGCTTCTATGCCGTTCTTGTCCTTGGAGGCTATCTCTACGGTGCCTACGCCGGTCTCCTCATCCTCAGTAATGGAGATGGTGGTGCCGGTCTCCTCCTGGATACCCTGGATAACCTTGCCTTGCGGGCCTATCACGGCGCCTATCATCTCTTTGGGTATCTCTATGGTTACCAGACGCGGAACGTGAGGCTTGTAGTCCTCGCGGGCCTCGGGTATAGTCTCCTTGATGATGTTGAGTATGTGCATACGTCCGTCGCGAGCCTGGTTCAGAGCCTTCTCCAACACCTCGTAGCTCAGGCCGTCGCACTTAATGTCCATCTGAGTGGCGGTGATGCCGTTTACGGTGCCGGTTACCTTGAAGTCCATGTCGCCGAGGTGATCTTCATCGCCCAGGATGTCGCTGAGGATGGCATATTTGGTGTTTCCGGGGTCGGAGATAAGACCCATGGCCACACCTGCCACCGGGCGTTTCATCTTCACGCCGGCATCGAGCAGAGCCAAGGTGCCGCCGCATACCGTAGCCATCGACGATGAACCGTTGGATTCCAGAATGTCGCTGACAATGCGGCAGGTGTAGGGGAAGCCGTCGGGGAACATACGTTTCAGGGCGCGGTGAGCCAGGTTACCGTGGCCTATTTCGCGACGTCCGACACCGCGCTGGGCACGAGCCTCGCCGGTGCTGAAGGGCGGGAAGTTATAGTGAAGCAGGAAGCGCTCCTTGCTTTGGTTGAGCACATCGTCAACAATCTTTTCGTCGTTGGTGGTACCCAGGGTGCAGGTTACCAGAGCCTGCGTCTCGCCACGGGTAAAGATGGCTGCTCCGTGAGGGCCGGGCAGATAATCCACCTCGCACCAGATGGGACGTATCTCGGTGGTTTTGCGGCCGTCGAGACGGATGCCCTCGTCAAGCACACAGCGGCGCATGGCCTCTTTCTCCACATCGTGATAATAGCGCTTCACCATGGCAATGCGCTGATCCTCGTTGTACCGCTCCAGCTGCTCCTCGGTGAGTTCGGGCATCTGCTCAATGTATTCGTTGCAGATAGCCTCAAACTGGTCGGCACGCCAGTGTTTGTCGGCGTTGCCCTGGCGGGCTATGGCGTAAGCTTTGTCGTAGCATTTGGCATGAACGTCGGCGCGCAGAGCGTCGTCGTTTATCTCGTGGTTGTATTCACGTTTCTGCTCGTGGCCGCTTTCGCGCATCAGCTCTTCCTGCACCTTGCACTGCTCCTTGATGGCGTTGTGAGCTACTTTGAGAGCTTCGAGGAGCTCAGCCTCGCTCACCTCGTTCATTTCGCCTTCCACCATCATGATGTTGTCGAAGGTGGCGCCAACCATCAGTTCTATGTCGGCGCGTTCCATCTGAGCGAACGTGGGGTTGATGACCCATTCGCCGTCAACGCGAGCCACACGCACCTCCGAGATAGGTCCGTGGAAAGGTATGTCGCTGCAGGCCAGAGCGGCAGAGGCTGCCAGACCTGCAAGAGCGTCGGGAGCATCATTCTCGTCGGCCGAGTAGAGAGTTACATTTACAAACGTCTCGGCGTGATAATTGTCGGGGAAAAGGGGGCGAAGCACGCGGTCAACAAGGCGCGACGTCAGTATCTCGTAATCCGACGAACGACCTTCGCGTTTCAGGAATCCGCCCGGATAACGGCCTATCGAGGCATATTTCTCTTTGTATTCTACGGTGAGGGGCATGAAGTCCACGCCCTCATTGGCCTCTTTGGCCGAGCACACGGTGGCCAACAGCATCGTGTTGCCCATTCTTACTTCTACAGCTCCATCTGCTTGCTTGGCAAGTTTGCCCGTCTCTATGGTAATGACACGGCCATCGCCAAGTTCAATGGTTTTTTTGATTGGCTTTAACATCAGATTTTTTTGTCTTCTAAAATTCGTGCAAAGTTAATACATTTGGCGCGTTTTTCCAAAGGTTTTATTAACTTTGCACCCAAATTCAACCCATCGATGAATACCTCAAACGTTAAAAATATTAAAAATCTGTTGGCCGGCCTGGCCGCAGCTCTCTTTTTAATCGGCAGCTCGTCTTGTTCCGACCCCAAATTCAAGGTTGAGGGCACGGTGAACGGCGCCGACAACAAGACCATAGTCATTGAGTGTGCCAATGCCTCGGGCATGTGGCTGCCGCTCGATTCGGCCCGCACGGATGCCGACGGACATTTCTCGCTTCGCCTGCCTGCTCCTGAACAACCCGAGCTTTACCGCCTCAGCTACGGCGGCTCGTATATCTATCTGCCCGTTGACTCCATCGAGACCCTGACGCTTACCACCACAGCCAAGCAGTTCGGCTCCGACTTTACCCTGGTCGGCACCGACCAGGCCAACCTCATGACCCAGTTCCAAAAGCGCCTGGGGTGCCTGAACCTCAACAACCCCGATTCGGTGGCTCTCTTCAAGCGCTGGGTGCTGAGTAATGTGGTTCTGGCGGCTCAGGGACATCCCACAGTGCTGCAGTATTACGCCCTGACCTGTAACGTAGGCGGCAAGCAGCTCTTCAACATCAACACCCCCGAGGATGCCCGCGCCTTCTCGGCTGTGGCCACCGCTTATCAGCAATACCGTCCCGACGACCCGCGCGCCAAAGCTCTTGAGCAATTGGCTCTGCGCGCCCAGCGCTCGCGCAACTCCGCTCAGGGTCGCGTGCGCAAAGTGCAGGCCGGCGAGTCGGCCATGATTGACATGGAGCTTAAAGACAAAACCGGAAGGCCTCAGAAACTCTCCACAATAGCCTCAAACGGCAAACCGACTCTGGTTATTTTCACCTCCATGGGTCAGAAAAATTCGGCCGTGGTAACCGGTGAGTTGGGCAAGGTTTACGGCACTTACGGCAACAGCATGAACTTCTACATGGTTTGTCTGAACACCAACATAGCGGCATGGCGTGAAGAGGTTCGCGACATTCCCTGGACCACGGTGATTGACCCCGACGGTCAGGGCTCGCTCAATGCCCGAAACTATGCGTTGCAGGGTCTTCCCACCTTCTTCCTCTATAACTCCAAAGGTGAGCTGGTGGACAGGGCCAACAACTTCCCCGAATTGCTTAAGAAGCTCCCGAGTGTTCAGTAAGCTGAACACTCGGATTGGCAAACCTTTGTAGTCTGAAGGTTGTTTTTTCAATACCTTAATTCACATAATTCCCCGTACTATGAAGAAAACAGTAAATTCGCTGCTGCTGCTTTTGCTTAGTCTGATGTGCATGACGGCAACGGCGCAGACCAAAGATGGCAAAGTCAAGGGACACAGCACCAACCCCGACGTCTATTTTCTGGAGATAGACCAGGTGCCCAACAGCCTTCAGCTTCTTCCCGGGCCGCCCGACCCTGCCTCGGTGGCTTTCCTCTATGACCAGGCCCGCTACAACTGGGGCAAGATGCAGCGCAACACTCCTCGCGGCGAGCAGGCCTTTCAGGATGCCCGTATCGGCGGACAGCATTTGCCCGACGCCTTCTCCGAGGCTTTCGGCATCAACATCAATCCGCAGGATACGCCCGAAATCTACAAGCTCATTGTGGGCATGCGTGAGGATGCCGGCGACCTGGCCACACGCGCAGCCAAGGACTACTACAACCGTCAGCGTCCGTTTTCCTTCTACGGCGAGATGACGTGCAACCCTGAGCAGCAGGAAGAGCTCAGTACCAACGGCTCATATCCCTCGGGCCATACCTCCATAGGCTGGGCCACCGCGTTGGTACTGAGCGAGATTAACCCCGACCGCATCAACGATATTCTGCAGCGCGGCTATCAGATGGGCGAGAGCCGTGTCATCTGCGGCTATCACTTCCAGAGCGACGTGGATGCCGGCCGCATCACAGGCGCCGGTGTGGTGGCTCGCCTCCATGCCGACCCGGGCTTCAACGCTCAGCTTGAAAAAGCTAAAAAGGAATTTGCCGGGCTAAAGAAAGCCGGTAAGGTAGCACCCCATAACGCAAAATAAGCCCTCTTTTTAACCCTTTTGCCGACGTCATCTTCATGCGGAAATAACGCCGGTAAAGGGTCTTTCTGTACTTTTCTGTTACACCGTTAAATCAATGTCGCGAGAACCATGAAAAAAATCTTACTCGTATGCTTGTTATGTGCCTTTGGCGTCTCGGTCTGGGCACAGTCCGCAGATGAGCCGAAGCTCAAAGTCAGTCCCACGGGCCGCATTCTGCTCGACGGCGCCCTCTTTGCCGGCAATTACGGCGACCTTTTCAAACCGGGTCTGGCCATCCCCGACGCCCGCGCAGGCGTGAAGGCTTCTTACGGTAACTGGACGGCCAAAGTTGACATAGGTTATGCTTACGGCAAAGTCGGTCTCAAAGACATATATATTGAATATAATTTTGACGATGAGAACCTGATACGCGGCGGTAACTGCATTCATCAATATGGCCTGCAGAGCTCCACATCCTCGTCAATGAAAGTAACCATGGAGGAACCCACCAGCAACGAGGTCTTCAACGCACCGCGTCAGCTTGGGTTCATGTATGAACACTCGGCCGACAAATGGCTCGCTACGGCCTCTTTCCATGTTGAGACGCAGTCTATGTTCCTCACCGCCAATCAGATGGGCAAGCAGGGCTACGGGGTGCTGTCGCGCGTCATCGCCAGGCCTTTCCACTCCGACGGCAAAACGCTGCAGTTCGGCATATCGGGCGGCTTCGGCACTCCCATCTACAGTTCCGACGAAGGGCTGAATCACCACAACTTCACTCTCGGCGCCAATTTCCCGGTGCGCGTGGACAAGGTGAAGGCTGTGGGAGCAACCGTCGACAATGCCATGAACATGTTTAAGTTCACCCCCGAGCTGCTTCTCAGCTACGACCGCTTTGCCCTTGAATCGCAGTACTTCTTCAACCGCTACAACCGCCGCAGCCATATCCATGCCTTTACCGGCCAGGGCGCTTACGTAACGCTGCGAGGACTGCTGCTTGGCTCCAAATACGGCTATAACATGGTTGACGGGGGTCTTGCCACGCCTGCTCCCAAAAGCCTTGAGCTGGTGCTGAGCTACAACTACACAACCCTCACATCGCCAAAAGCCGATATCTGGGGCGGCCGACTCAACGACGTCAGCGCCACGGTGAATTACTACATCAACAAATACATGATTTTCCGGTTCCGCTATGCCTACACGCATCGCTGGGACTCAGACCTCGGTCCGAAAGTCGACCTCAGCACTTTCCTGGCTCGCCTGCAGATAATCTTCTGACGGCTCCCTGACTGACACGGTGCGGGAAAAATTAATCCGTGGCCGGTAAAATATAAAGCTTCCGCCGCACGTTAAATATGTAAAAGCGACGGCGATATGAAGGATTACGAGGCTTATCTGCGCTATGAGCTCAACCGCTCGCAATATACTGTGAATGTGTATATGGCTGATTTGCGCCGGTTTGCCTCGTGGTATGCTGAAGACACACACATCCCATTCAGTGTTGCCGCTGTTGAGCAGCGCCACGTCAGAGCCTGGCTCGCTCAGCGGGCACGCGAAGGCTGTTCGCCCCGCAGCCTGAGGCGTTTCGCCTCCTCCCTCGCAGCCTTTTTCCGGTATCATCAGCGTCTGGGCACCATCAGCCGCAACCCCTGTCAGGACTTGAAGCTCCCTAAAATGAGTTCCGCACTCCCCACGCCCGTCAGGGAAGAGGAGATGGAGCGTCTGCTGGCGGCCGACACCATTGCCCCTCCTGCCGAGACGTCGCTGGAGCGCTTCAGTCGCCTGCGCGGTGCCCTCATCATAGAGCTGCTCTATGCCACCGGTATGCGCCGCGCTGAAATCATCAGTCTCAACGACATCGACATTTCCCCCGCACAATGCACCCTCAAAGTCAGGGGCAAACGAGGCAAGGAACGCATCCTGCCTCTGGCGCCGCAGCTCCTGCAGCATATCGACGAATACCGCGCTGCCCGCGACGTGATTTTTGCCGCTCCCGGGCCGCTGCTGGTGGGCAACCGGGGCAAGCGCCTGAACTTTAACTCCATTGCAAGCATTGTAAAGATAGAGCTTGGCTCAACGCACGTGTCGCGCAGATCGCCGCACACGCTGCGTCATACTTTCGCCACAGCAATGTTGCGCGGAGGTGCCGACCTCAGAACGTTAAAAGAACTCCTTGGCCACTCGTCGCTCGCCACGACGCAGATCTACACACATCTGTCGGTTGAGGAACTTAAAAAAAATTATAATCAGGCCCATCCCAAGGCCAAAAAATGAATTAACCATGGAAGTACAAATCAACGCGATCCATTTCGACATCACCGAGAAGCTGACCGCCTTTATCAACAAGAAGCTTGACAAGCTGAGCCGCCGTTATGAAACCATTACCGGCGTCGACGTAACGTTGAAGGTTGTAAAGCCCGAAACCTCCATGAACAAAGAAGCAGCCGTGCTGCTCACCGTCCCCAACAGCGAAGACCTCTTCGCCTCCAAAACCGCCGACAGCTTTGAGGAAGCCATCGACCTCTGCCTCGAAGCACTCGAACGTCAGCTCGAAAAGCTGAAAGGTAAGAAATAACTCCGGCCCGTGATTGCCCCGATTCTGAGACGCATAAATCGTCTCTTAGTAAGGCAATCAGATGCCGAAACCAAAAGATTCAAGCACGTCTGAAAAAGGCACCTTTAGTTAAATTAAGTTAACAAATCCCCGGTACTATTGCCGCCCTCAGGTTTTTGTGTTAACTTTGCAACGGATTAGGAAACATAGCCTATAGACCTGACATGTAAGAATCTATTTAGTTAAGCTACAGAGAGGAGTGCTTGAGAAAGCGTTCCTCTTTCTTTTACCCCTGAGGATTGCGCATTTTTCAGGCGCAGGAAACCGGAATGGATTAAAAATTTTTGCAAAGAGCCTTGCAAACAATAATTTTTTTGTAACTTTACGGCCTGATGTCCCTATCTATGGAAATTCTGCTGATGATACGATTGCAAACGTGGATTTACACCATCCTGGCGATAGTGTATTTCATAACCATCATCAGCTGCATAGTAGTGGTGCTGAGCGAAAACCGCAATCCCATAAAATCGCTTGCCTGGGTCACCGTGCTCTTCTTTCTGCCCGTTGCCGGTTTGGTGTTCTACCTCTTTTTCGGCCGCAACCCCAAAAGCAGACACCGTCTCAGCCGGCACAACAAACGCAAACTCCTGCACAGGGTGGCCATGCGTACTTTGCCGGCGGCACAGCTCAACATCGACGACGTCAACCGCCAGATTGTGATATTGTCTGAGACAATGTCCGACACCCCGGTTACCGTGGGCAACGATATACAGGTATTCACCGAGGGAAAGGATAAATTTGAATCTCTGAAACGCGATTTGCGCGAGGCAAAGTGGTTCATCCTACTGCAATATTACATCTTCACCGACGATAAGATAGGCCACGAAATCGCCGACATACTGATTGAGAAAGCCAAAGCCGGAGTGGTGGTGAAGGTCATCTACGACCATGTGGGCAGTTTCTCCGTGTCGGGCAAGTTCTTCAAACGCATGCGCGAGGCAGGCATTGATGCGCAGCCTTTTCTGCGCGTTACCTTCCCGCAGCTGGCCAACCGCATCAACTGGCGCAATCACCGCAAGATAGTGGTCATCGACGGCGTCACCGGCTACATCGGCGGCATGAACATAGCCGACCGATACGTGGAGCCGCAAGGCAACAAACCACCCTGGCGCGACACCCATTTCCGCATCCGGGGAGCCGCCGTCTCCACACTGCTCTATTCCTTTACTTCCGACTGGAGCTATATGGGCCGGCCGCTGCCCAGGCAGGAGATAAACTTCACGCCCGAAAACATCGACAACGACACCGCCGTACAGCTGCTCACCTCCGGACCCGACAGCAAATGGCCTGCCATAGCGCTTACCTATCAGAAAGCCATTTCATCGGCACGCAAGCGCCTGTATATACAGACGCCATATTTCCTGCCCACCGATGCCTTGCTCAAAGAGTTGCAGAGCGCAGCCCTGGCAAAAGTCGACGTACGCATCATGATGCCGCGCTTCAGCGATTCGCGCCTCCTTAACCTGGCTTCCTACAGCTATATAACCGAGTGCTTGCGTTCCGGCATAAAAGTATATTTCTACGAAACGGGCATGATTCACTCAAAAGTGATGATTGTGGACGACGAACTCACCGTTGGCGGCTCGGCAAACTTCGATTTCCGCAGCTTTGAGCACAACTTCGAGTCGACATTGCTGATTTTTGACCGCACCCTCAACCAGCACATGCGCGACATCTTCTTCAGCGACCTTCAGCACTGCACCAAACTCACCTACAAGACCTGGCGCAGCCGCCCCTTACCCCAGCGTGCCTTAGAGTCCATCCTCCGCCTCTTCTCTCCCATCCTCCTGTCTCTTATACACA
>ENA-OZTQ01000071-OZTQ01000071.1-human-gut-metagenome-genome-assembly--contig:-NODE-71-length-18193-cov-8.535506_pt1 | contig 18193 bp, 17 predicted proteins | sample MGYA00244231_ERZ653992 | MGnify/ENA primary metagenome ERZ653992 (study PRJEB26926, sample SAMN06164456) | human gut metagenome | biome: ENVO:00009003; feature: ENVO:2100002; material: ENVO:00002003... | reverse complement strand
CGGCACTGCTGCACAACGGGTCCACCCTGGGCATCAGCCTGCGGAATATGACCGATCTGCTGGACGAAAACAAATCATAAGGAGCCGGGGCAGGGAGACTGCAAGCTGTATCCCTGCCCCACTCCAAAGCAGGATGATTAGACGACACTAACCGAGAAGCGAACCAAGGAAACGAAAGAATATAGATGCACAAGACTGCAAAAGGAGGCGAGAGCGAATGTCTGAAGAAATACTGATCCGTCAAGGTGCGCCGACACTGGCGGGAATCAAGGCGGGGAGCTTGTTTCCCTTCCCCTGCGAGGATCACGAGGCACTGATGACGGATATCCGGCGGCTGAATCGGCGGCTGTCGCCCAAGGGGCTTTGCCTGCTGCCGCTCCGCTTTCTGCCGGGGCAGGCACTTCTTTACCTCTATCGCCCCGCTGGACTGCGGCGGGATCTGCGGGACGCGCAGGCGTCCGAGCTGCTGCGGCAGGCAGGCTATGGCGACGAGAGCTGTGCGCGCTGTGTGGCGCGGCTTGCCTGCCGCTTCCGTGAGGGCAAAGAGTTCCCCCATGAGGTGGGGTTGTTTCTCAGCTATCCACCGGAGGATGTAAAGGGCTTCATCGACCACCGCGCCAGCGGCTTCAAATGCGCTGGGCTCTGGAAGGTCTACGGGGACGAGGAAAGGGCGCGTTCGCTGTTCGCAAAATACAAAAAATGCACGGAAATCTACTGCGCACTCTGGCAAAGCGGCTCGAAGCTGGAGCAGCTTGCCGTTGCAGTTTGATCATATAAAATCATCAAAAGAAAGGAACTGACAAACATGAAATCTGCTGTTGTTTATTGGAGCGGTACGGGCAATACGGAGGCGATGGCGCAGGCCGTTTCCGAGGGCATGACCGCCGCGGGCGCGGAGGCTGTGCTGCTCACACCCGATCAGGTACAGCCCGGCGATCTGAACACCTATGGTGCCATCGCCTTCGGCTGCCCTGCCATGGGCAGCGAGGTATTGGAGGAAATGGAGTTCCAACCCATGTTCGATGCGTGCAAGCGCAGCCTCGGCGGGAAGCGCGTGGCACTGTTCGGCTCCTACGGCTGGGGTGATGGCGAGTGGATGCGCACTTGGGAGAGCGACTGCGACAGCGCAGGGGTGAACCTCGTTTGCGAGAGCGTGATCTGCACGGAGACGCCCGACGACGCGGCACTTGAAGCCTGCCGCGCCTTGGGCAAGGCGTTGGTGGAGTGAGAAATGATGCACGCCGCTGACGGTAACTTCAGCGGCGGATATGCCACGTAGATGTAATTCAAAAGCAGCAAATCCTTTTCAAGCCTTACTGCTTCGTGTGCCGCTATGATGGGCGGCAGTTATTTAGCTGTAATAGATGGCGATAGAAAGATTTGCTTCTTTAAAGTATAATGTTTATAAAAATATCCCCTTTGAAGACTGAAAAAGTGCCAACTCTACGATTCATAGGCTTCAATTCTAAGTGATAATTTGTTAAAATGTTTTCAGCAGGAGGTGAGCACGTGGATAAGAACGCAACAGGCCGCTTTATTGCCGAACTCAGAAAACAAAAGGGCTTTACACAAAAGGAATTGGCCGAGAAGCTTATGGTAACAGATAAAGCAATTTCACGATGGAAAACGGGAAAAGGACTTCCTGACACTTCATTGTTAAAACCCCTTGGAGATGTTTTAGGCGTTTCCGTCACTGAATTGCTGTCTGGAAAAAAGATAGAGGAGGTAGATATGAAAGAGCGGGCTGACAATATTATTTTGGAGGCGCTGAATTATTCAAAGCGTATGCTTGCAAGCGTTATAGGTACAATTCTTTTCATTATCGGCATTGCCTTCATAATTTCACCGCTATTTTTGGCAAGTCAAAGTCATATCTGGGCCTTGGGCATTATCATTGTAGTGGGGACAACTCTTTACAGCTGCATACGAAAGCGGGGGTATTCGATGAAAGTAACGGATAGAGTGTATTATTTGGCAGCTCTTGCGTTACAAGGTGTCGCATTAGTGTTAGAGATGCTGCCGATTGGTGCGGTCATGGTTTTTGCAACAAGCCCCACCGAACGCACGATTGAAGTGTATTCATACTTTAGTATGCTCCCCGTGGGGTATGCGAATTTCGCGCCGCTGTTAACAGGAATCCTGACAATTTTGATTATCTTGCTGGGTGTAATCGCCTTGTTCAGGTTTGATAAAGCTGCCAGTATCAGAAGAACTATTTTTGTTTGCAGCATTATCTCACTACTGTTTTCGATTGTTCCGGTATTCCTGTTCGGAACGGTTGGAATGACGGCTGCAAGTTATGCGGTTTCTTGTGCGATCCTCTTGTCGAACTGCCTGCAAGCTGTAGCGAATCGACAAGAATAATTCCTGCGTGTTCAGCGACGCAGGCGGTATTTATGACTTCCGCAGGTGAGATGTAACCAGACCGCAACAGGCCGTATATGAGCCTGCAGCGATTCTTATACCCTCCAATTAAGGAGTGATATACAAGGAGTAAATCATGAAAAAGCCGCTATGCGTTATGGCCCTCGTGTGTATCGGAATTCTTCTGGTGTCGTGTGGGTCAAATCACCTTGGCGATCCCAAGGCGCAGTTTATTCGGGATTTTGGCTTGAACATGGATAAGAAAGACTGTGTGCTTGAGGAACTCTTCAATAACTACGAAGGTTTTCCTTATGAGGGAATAGCACTATATAAGCTGACTGTTGGGGAGGACGTGCGTCAGGCGTTTCTGCAATGGGAACGCTTACCCCTCTCCGAAGAGGCTGAGGGCTTTTTGGAGAGCCTTTCCACCTATGTGGAGTTGCCCTCGTTCGCGGACGGACACTGGAAAATGGTGGATCGAAACCCGGGAACGAGCGCATACACAAATACTTCCCTGTGCGTATACGATGGGGCGACGGGCATCGCATACCTCCTGACAATGGATATCTAACTATAAGCAGTACCCCGGACGCCTGAGCGTCCGGGGTACTGCTTATATCGTAATCGAAGCAAGACACTGAATTTCCGGTCGATACAGCCCACGCTGCCTCAGTTCACAAACGCCGCGTTTCCCAGCCGGTAGTACCGGCAGCCATCCTCCTCGTACCATTCAAACGTACCGACCACGGTGATCTCCGCTCCCCGCTCCGGATAATCATCGGGATAACACGATGCCGCCCCGATGTCAATATGCAAATTCGTCGCAAATTAACCGTCAGCGCGGATAGTGTCTGCTCCGCTGAAATGGGCTGCGGCAGAGCTGAATGATCCGCGCTCTGTTTTCGGCGGTGAAAAGGCAGCGGCAAATGCCAGGTGAAAAAGCGGTAGAAAAACCTGAAAAGATATGCTTCACACTTATCAAACCCCAAAAGCTCTTTCAGAGCAAAAGGATTTCATTACGAACAGCAGCTGACCCTCCGTATGTACTGAAGCATACGGAGGTTCAGCTGGCTTGTGTGGCATGCTCAGTCGAGCGGGGTTTTTCTTTTCTGCTGCGTCAACGTATTCGTCTGTGGCTTATCCCTCAAACAAATTCAGAAGGTATCCGTAGCCCTCGGCCTCCATCCTCGCGTAAGGCACGAAGCGGAGGGAGGCACTGTTGATGCAGTAGCGCACACCGTTGGGCGACTCCGGATCGCCGGTGAACACATGGCCCAGATGGGAGTCGCCGGCGCGGCTGCGCACCTCTGTGCGGCGCATGCCGTGGCTCAAGTCCTCCCGTTCCACCACAGCAGGACTCTCGATGGGCTTTGTAAAGGCAGGCCAGCCGCAGCCGCTTTCAAACTTATCCGTAGAGGAGAACAGCGGCTCGCCGGTGACGATGTCCACATAGATGCCCTTTTCAAACTTGTCCCAGAGCTCTCCGGTAAAGGCGCGCTCCGTGCCGCTCTCCTGTGTGACGCGGTACTGCTCCGCCGTCAGCGTGTCCCGGATGGCCTCCGCCGCGGGCTTCCGGTAGTCGCCCGGGTCGATGCGCAGCCTGGAGAACAGCTCCATCTCCGCCCGGGGGATGTGGCAGTAGCCGTTGGGGTTCTTTTCCAGGTAGTTCTGGTGATATTCCTCGGCGGGATAGTAATTCTTCAGCGGGCCGATCTCCACAAAGAATTTCTCGCTGCGGCCCCGCTCAATGTCCGCGATGCGCTCCACTGTTTCCCTGGCCTTGTCGTTGGTGTAGTACACGCCGGTCTGATACTGGCTGCCCCGGTCGTTGCCCTGCCGGTTCTGCACCGTGGGGTCGATCACATAGAAGTAAGCCAGCAGCAGCGCGTCAAGGCTCACCTGCTCGGGGTCGTATTCCACCCGCACAGTCTCCCGGAAGCCGGTGTCGCCCTTGCAGACGGTCTGGTAGGTGGCGTCCGCCTCGCAGGTGCCGTTGGCGTAGCCGCTTTGGGCGTCGATGACGCCGGAGATGGATTGCATGAGCTGCTCCATGCCCCAGAAGCAGCCGCCTGCCAGATAGATGACATTTTCCGTGGTGTCCATATACATACCCTCCTCGCCGGACATATCCGAGGGCTGTCCGGTTTTCTCCGCTTCCTGCGTGTCCTTTTCCCGCGGTATACGCTGCCGTCCTGCGGCGCAGCCGCTGAGCAGCAGTACCGAGGCGAAAAGCAGGGCCAATACGCTTCGATACATGGCGTTTCCTCCTTTCAGGGGGAGCAAGGGTCACTCCGCCTCGTCGCCGTCCTGTCTCTTGCCGCGGCCGGGCCGCAGGACGGTATACAGCAGCGACCCAAGGACGCAGCCGAAGCCGGTGGAGAGCCACGGGCTGGACGTAACGGCGCAGGTGCCGGTGGCGCAGCCCACATAGCGGTAGTACAGAAACCCTCCGGCACTACCCACCAGGGGCAGGGCAATGGCGCGAAGAATGCCCGTCAGCTTACAGTTCTTTTTCTTCATAATAGCCTCCTTTTGAAGATATTGGATCAGCCCATATCGGCAGCCAGTGCCTTGTCGATCTGGGCTTGCAGTGCATCGGCCTGTGCCTTACTGGTGATAGCCCCCACAATGGGATCACCCACGATGCGGCCGCTGCGGTTGACCACGTAGGTGGTGGGATAGGCGTAGATGCTCTCCACGAACTTACCCGCCTCGCTGCCGGAATCGAAGTACACGTTCTGGTAGGTGGCACCGCTCTGAGTCAGTACATCCTTGGCGTCAGAGATAGCCGCCTCGTTGCCGTCCAGCGTAAAGGCGTTGATACCGATCAGCGCACCGCCCTTGCCGGAAAGCTCCTTGTTCAGCGCGTCCAGATCGCCCAACTCGCCCACACAGGGACCGCAGGTGGTGAACCAGAAATTCACCACGGTGACGGCATTGCCGGAGAACAGATCGCTGCTCTTTACCGTATTCCCGTCCAGATCCTTGCCCTCAAAGGCAGGGAACTTCGGCAGGCTGCTGTCATCCGTCGTCTTACCCGTGCTGCCGCTATCAGTCTTGTTACCCGTACTGCCATTGTCGGGGGTGTTGCCCGTGCTGCCGCTATCGGTTTTATTGTCCTTGCTGCCGCTGTCGGGCATCGTGTCCATATCCTTGTCCGTCGGCATATTCATATCGCTGTCCAGAGATTTTTGCACGATCTCGGGATACTTTTCCTCCAGTGCGGCCAGCTTGTTTCCGATGTCGCGAATCTTCTCCGCCTCACTCTGAAGCAGCTTCAGCTCGTCTGCCGAAAACTGATCCTTGGCGGCGTTGATGGTTTCCAACAGGAAGTCGCCGTAGTTTTTTCCGTCCTCCATCATGATCTTACCCTTGTCCGCTGCCATAAAGACTTTTTCCCAAAGTGCTGTGTTCTCCGCTAGAATAGCAGCCTCCTGCGCTGTCAGCTCCTTGTGCATGGCGGCTGCCTCCTCGGCGTTCTTCGGCTCGTTGTCCATGCTGTCAATGTGATCACCGCCCTTTGCGCCGCAGGCGGCCAGAGAGAGCACCAGCACGACTGCCAACAGCAATGTCATTAGTTTCTTCGTGTGCATGTTCGTTCCTCCTTGATCTTTGTCGTCGTTCTTCTGCGGTGTTTCTGCCGCAAGGACTGTTTATTCTTACTGTCTCCACGGCCGCAGCGGAAGAGGGCGGCGCTGGTGGGACAGACACGCTGCATTCTATTACCATAATAAAGCGAATAGGTTAAAATCTTTGTTAAGAACGGGGATTTAATGGAAATATATCTTAAATTTGCTAAAAATAAAGCGATTGGGGCAAAAAGGCAGGGGCAGCAAGAAGAAAGCCTCTGCGAAAAAGAACCAAGCCCAAAAGCCGCGCGGCTGCGAAGAGCGTTCTCCTCGCAGCCGCGCTGCTGTTTTCGGTCTTTTTCGCTTGTCGCTTGGCTCCTGCCTCTCAGAAAGCTCACGCCTCCTCAAAGCTGTCCTTACCCACGTGGCACAGAGGGCATTCAAAATCCTCCGGTACCTCGCTCCACGGCGTTCCCGGCGCGATGCCGCCCTCGGGATACCCCGCGCTCTCGTCGTACTCCCAACCGCAAACGGTGCAAACGTATTTCATAATACTTCTCCTTTCGTGTTCTCCTGTTTTTTAGTCCTCCACCAGCCGGCCGTCCACCGTGACGGTGACCACCTGCCACGGGATGAACTTCCCGCTCTGCTGGAGCGCCTTTTTCGCCGCCAGTTCCAGCCCGCCGCAGCAGGGCACCTCCATGCGGACGACGGTGACGCTCTTGATGTCGTTGCTGCGGATGATCTCCGTCAGCTTTTCGGAATAGTCCACGCTGTCCAGCTTGGGACAGCCCACCAGCGTGATGTGTCCCTTGATGAACCGCTCGTGGAAGGCGGCGTAAGCGTAGGCGGTGCAGTCGGCGGCAATCAGCAGCCGCGCGCCGTCAAAATAGGGCGCGTTCACCGGCACTAACTTGATCTGCACCGGCCACTGGGACAGGCGGCTCGCCTGTTCAGCGCGGGGTGCTTCCACGGCGGGTGCATCTTGCCGTTGAATGTTTCGGGACTGGCTGCCGGGGCAGCCGCAGGGCAGCGTCATGCCCTGCTCCCGCATTTTCCGCTGCTTGTTCTCCATGACGGCTTTCTCATCGTAGGCGGCGGCCTCCCGCTCCACAAAGGTGATGGCACCCGTGGGGCAGGTGGGCAGGCAGTCCCCCAGCCCGTCGCAGTAGTCGTCCCGCATCAGCTGCGCCTTGCCGTCCACCATGGCGATGGCGCCCTCGTGACACGCCTCGGCGCAGGCGCCGCAGCCGTTGCACTTGTCCCTGTCGATCTCAATGATTCTCCGTACCATATTTTTGTCCTCCTTGCGGTTCTTCTTGACTTTGTGACTTCATTTTACTATCATAATTTGTGAAAGTCTGTTGGCACGCCAACGAAAGGAAGAAAAATATGCGGATCAATTTGGGGAACACCCCGCTATTTCGCGGCATGACGGTGCCGGACATCGAGGAAATGCTGCGCTGCCTGCGCGCCGTAGAGCGCACCTATAAAAAGGGCGCGGTCATCCTGCCGGAGGGGACGCCCACGGAGCAGCTGGGCGTGGTGCTGTCCGGCCGGGTCATCATCGAGATGGGGGACGTGTGGGGCAACAACAGCGTCCTCAGCAGCGTGGGCGCAGGCGGCATCTTTGCGGAGGCATATGCCTGCGTGCCGGGCGAGCCGCTGATGGTCAACGTCACCGCCGCCGAGGACACGGAGGTGCTGCTGCTGCACATCGGGCAGGTGCTGGAGCCCTGCGCCAAGGTGTGTCCTCGCCATCTCCGGCTGCTGCGGAACCTGCTGACACTCTCCGCCGGGAAGAATTTGCAGCTCTCCCGCCGGGTGCTGCACACCTCGCCCAAGTCCATCCGTAAGCGGCTGCTGTCCTATTTCTCAGAGTGCATCAAGCGCACCGGCAGCTATGAATTCGACATACCCTACAACCGCCAGCAGCTGGCGGACTACCTGAACGTGGAGCGCAGCGCGCTGAGCAACGAGCTGTCCCTCATGCAGCGGGACGGGCTGATCCGGTATGAGAAAAACCACTTTGCCGTGACGGAGCAGCTGGGGCAGCGGTGAATAAAACAGGGAAGCGTGCGGCGTGGTAGGATGGTTCACTTTTGTCGGCGTGTGCGCTATAAGTGTGCTGCGAACCGGCTTTTTGAGATTTGTCGACCTTTCAACGAAAAAATTTGACTTAATTAAGCAAATAATACTCTGATGCACCAAAAAACGGCATAAATTTCCCCGCAACTATAAGTATATAGGCGGTTGCACATTTAGGATATTAAAACATGAGCAAAATGCACATACAATACAAGTTAAGAACACTTCATCTGCAGGAGACGTGTTTGTATGATAGACTACGCATTTATTGGCGCACGGCTCAAGGAAGCGCGCATACGAAAAAACATGACACAGGAGCAGCTGGCTGCGATGACTGATGTGGGGTCTACACATATCAGCCATATTGAAACCGGCATGACGATTCCCAGCACAAAGCTGCTTGTGCAAATGATGAATATTCTGGACTGTGATCCCGCCGAGGTGCTGTGCATGGAAATGCGCAGTGTGCGGCCTGTCCTGAACAGTTGACTTTCTAATCTGGTCGCAGATTGTAACGAGGATGAAATAAAAATCATCACAGATACTGTCATGGCACTGAAGGCAAGCCTGCACCGTAACTGGAGCGAAGATAAATAAAGGGGATAAGCCCACTTTTGCATAACGGAAGTGAAATTACCGGAAGAAGGAGGAACAAAAAAACGCTGCAAACCCCGAAAAAAGGCTTGCAGCGGTGCTTTCTGGCGTCCCAGAGAGGATTTGAACCTCCGACCCCACGCTTAGGAGTTATAACATTCGGGTCGTGCCGTGTAGTACGCCGTGCTTCAAAATGCCCGCAAACCCGCATGAATACAGGCTTTTTGCTCTAACTGCCTGCTGCGGGGTATCCGGCAGTATTGCCTGATATTGGCAAATTTGGTGCCAAAATCGGGGCTGCTATTAGACAAATATTAGACAGAATCGTGGCCGATGACCGCCGATTCAAAGGCGCTTTGGAACAATTTAACTCTGAAATTTGACAACAAGCAAGAGGAAACCGGCGAGAGCTGGTTTCCTCTTGTGATATATATCTTATTTGAAAAGAATTCAAGAAAATGCAAATCAACGTGTGAGTGGAAACAGGTTGTCCGTATCAGGCACGATATATTATAATTGGGGTACTACCAATTCTGAAGGAGAGCGCCTATGACAGAAGTTGATCGTGACATTGGATTAGTCCTGCTGAAGCGCCTGTGGAAACAGAACTTGATCACGGAAGCAGTCTACGTTGCAGCTTGCAATTCCAAGTATTTCGACAGAAAGAATTTTACTCCGGTGGCAGAGTCTTTTAGGGCTGAAATTGAGAAAAGCGATGAAGCCGCTGATGACGCAATCAAGTAAAAACGCAAATAGAAACTGAGAAAGAGACGGTGTGAACCGTCTCTTTTTCTATATTAAAATATAAGGGAGGAGGAACGCCCATGGCTGTATTCAGGGTGGAGAAAACGCGGAACTATACCGTCATGTCAAATTACCATCTGCGGGACAAGTCCCTGTCGCTGAAGGCAAAGGGCCTGTTGTCCCTGATGCTGTCGCTGCCGGAGGATTGGGACTACACCACCAAGGGACTGGCGCGCATCTGTAAGGATGGCGTGGACAGCATCTGTGCCACGGTGCGGGAACTGGAGGGCGCGGGGTACATCGTGCGGGAGCGGGAACGCCACGCGGACGGTACGCTGGGCGGCATCGAATATACCATTCTGGAGCAGCCCAGAGAGCCGGAGCCACCTAAACGGGAAAATCCCGTTCAGGCGGAAAATACCGGCGACGCACCTAAACGGGCTTTTCCAGAACAGGTAAAACCTGTCTTGGAAAAACCTGAACAGGAAAATCCCGCGCAATTAAATATACAAGAACAAAGTAAAGAAATACTAAGTACGGATTCTACTAAGTCCTTCCCTTCCTTTCCTCATAAGGGCAAGCCTATACAGGAGAGCGGAATGGAGCGACGGGAGACATACCGAGAGCGGATCATGACCAATGTGGACTACGATTATCTCGTCGGTTACACAGAGGTAGATCGCGCACGGTTGGACGAGCTGGTGGGGCTGATGCTGGATACCGTGTGCTCCACCAAGTCTACCATCCGCGTGGCGGGCGAGGAACTGCCAGCGGAGGTAGTGCGTTCAAGGCTGCTGAAGCTGACCGGCGCGCATCTGCTGTATGTACTGGATCGGATCAGGGAAAATACTACTGACGTGCGCCATGTGAAGCCATATCTGCTGACCGCGCTGTATAACGCGCCGTTGACCATGGATAACCACTACGCACTGATGGTGGGCCACGACCTCAGCGGCGGAAGCGGGTAGAGAAGTAGCTGTCCGGCACAAATTGCCGAACAGCTATTTTCGTAATGATTTGGTTTGGATGAGCGTCAAATGCAGAAGGCTGCGTACAGAGGGACAGATTTCAGGCCATCCTTTTCCCCGAAGTTCTTAAGGGACAGGCGTATCGCACAGGAGGGATGATAGGTGCCGATGAACAGATTGAGACTGCGGGAACGGACGTGTTCGCCCTTCTTGACCTCAATGGCCATGACTTGATTTCCACTTTGCAGAACGAAATCCAGTTCGGCGGTGTTGTTGCTTTCCCAATAGTAGAGGTCATGCCCGTTTGCGGCCAACTGCTGCGCCACATAGTTTTCCGTGACAGCGCCCATGAAAGTGTTCCCCTCGCCGGATAAAACGGTCTGCTGGGAAAGCCCGGACTTTGCGGTCAAAAGGCCCACGTCTCCCATGTATAGCTTAAAAGCCGACAAGTCCGCATATACAGAAATGGGTTCAAATGCCTGACTGATGCGCTGACATTTCAGCACGACCCCCGCCAGATACAGCCATTCGATGGATGCACCGAACAGGGAGGCGCTGCCGCCTTTTTGTACGACCTTGTACTGGAACTTGCGGTTGTCCTTTGCCAACTGCGCTGGAATGGAATTGTAGCAGGCGCGGATCTTCACACTGTCGGCGTTACTGGCGTACTTGGCCATATCCGCGATGTAGTTGTCCAATATTTCATTCTGCACCAGGGAGACATCCAAAAAGCTGCCGCTTCTGAGGAAGGCGTTGATGCTGGCGGGCATACCGCCAATCAGCAGATACTCACGATACAGCTCAGTCGCCTCCGCATGGAGCGCGTCAGGCAGGGCGATCATCGTTTCAAAGGCGGAACGTATTTCAGAAGCAAGGAACTCCTTACCACGAGCCCATAGGTATTCCTCAAAATCCAGAGGATACATGGTAATCGTTTCGACCTTTCCCACAGGGAAAGAATAGTGCTGTCTGTTGATGGCGACACCCAATAGGCTGCCCGCCGCTGCAATGTGAAATTCCGGAGTTTCCTCACAAAAATACTTCAGTGATGTCAGCGCACGTTCACAGGACTGAATCTCATCAAAGAAGATAAGCGTTTCTCCTGCGATAATGCGTTCGCCGGTGGAGGCTTCCAAATAGCGCAGCAGACGCTCAGGGGCAATATTATCGTTGAAGTAGGAGGCGATGGTCAGATTCGTCTCCAGGTTGACATAGACCACGTTCTTGAATTGTTCCTCGCCGAATTTGCGAAGGATATATGTTTTGCCTACCTGTCTGGCCCCGTTGACCAATAAGGGCTGACGCTCAGAGGACTTGTTTTTCCACGCTATAAGCTGCGCTTCGACTTTGCGTTTCATGTGGATCACCTCATTGACAGTTTAGCTCTTGTAAAACGTTAAGTCAAGAAAAATATGTAGAAACGCGATTTTCTCCCACTTAAAAATAGAACGACAGTAAAGTACAAGAGCCGGAAGGCTCTTTTTTTGTTGCACGAAATGGAGGTGTGCTTTTGAAAACCATCGCACTGGCAAATCAGAAGGGCGGCGTGGGGAAAACCACCACAGCCGCCAGTTTGGGTGTCGGCCTTGCCCAGCAGGGCAAGAAAGTCCTGTTGGTGGACGCCGACGCCCAGGGCAATCTCACCCAAATGCTGGGCTGGCGGCAGCCGGACGAGCTTTCCCCTACGTTGGCCGACCTGATGACAAAGACTGTCAACGAGGAACCCATCGCACCCGGCGAGGGGATTCTGCACCATGCGTCCGGCGTCGATCTTATCCCCGCCAATATTGAGCTATCGGGACTGGAGGTGACGCTGGTGAACATCATGAGCCGGGAAACGGTGCTGCGGCAGTTCTTGTCCACGGTGGCACCGGCCTATGATTACGCCATCATCGACTGTATGCCCTCACTGGGGATGCTGACCATCAACGCACTGACAGCGGCGGACAGCGTTATCATTCCGGTGCAGGGGCAGTATCTGGCCGCCAAGGGGCTGGAACAGCTCATGCGTACCATTGCCCGCGTCAAACGGCAGATCAATCCCCACCTGGCGGTGGACGGTATCCTGCTGACCATGATGGACAGCCGTACCACGCTGGCTAAGGAAATTAGTGAGCAGCTGCGCAGGAACTACGGCAGCCGGGTATTCGCCAGCGAGATACCCCGTTCTATCCGCGTGGCGGAGATCAGCGTCACAGGAACCAGCATTTATGAACATGACCCAGAGGGGAAAGCGGCACAGGCGTATGCTGCGCTGACGAAGGAGGTGTTGCAGCTTGGCCCACAAATTAAACGGCATAGAGCTGACCCGGTACGATGACCTGTTCAAAACAGACGAAGAGAGAAGTGCCGACCGGCAGGAGCGGGTGCAGATCGTATCGGCGGAGCAGGTATTTCCCTATGCACGGCAGCCGTATTCCGTAGACCGGCCCAGCGCCGATCTGGTGCGGCTGATGGACAGCATTGAGCGCACCGGCATTGCCGAGCCGCTGATCGTCCGCCCCCGCAGCGAGGGCGGGTATGAGATCATCTCCGGCCACCGGCGCGATTACTGCGCCAAGGTGGTGGGGCTGGACACCCGCCCGGTCATCGTGCGCAATTATAGTGACGAGGACGCGGACATTCTGGTGGTGGACTACAACATCAACCGGGAAAACCTGTTGTCCAGCGAGAAAGCAAAGGCGTATAAGCTGAAGCTGGACGCCATGAAACGGCAGGGGGCGCGAACGGATTTAACTTCTCTCCAAAATGGAGAGAAGTTAAATCGCATGACATCTGTAAAGATTTTGGCTGAACAAGCGGAGGACAACGTAACTGCAATCCAACGCTATATCCGCCTGACAAACCTCATTCCGCCGCTGATGGAGGCGGTGGACACGGGGAAGCTGAAATTCGTTCCGGCAGCCGACTACATCTCCCACCTGACCGAGAAAGAACAAACCTATCTCCAGTTCCTCATGGAGCGGGACGAGGTATCGCCCTCCGTGGATCAGGCCCAGCGGCTCAAGCAGATCAGCGTGGAGGGCAAGCTGGAGAACAACATCATTGACCTCATCATGCGGGAGGAAAAGCCGCTGGAGCGGAAGGTGACGCTGCGGAACGACCGCCTGCAAAAGTATTTTCCCGCTAACTATACCCCCAAGCAGATGGAGGAGGTCATCATCAAGCTGCTGGAGGGCTGGCATCGCCGCAGGCAGCAGGAACAGACGCGGTGAGGAGGTTGGTTATGCGAAGGAATGAATTGCCCGATTTCTGTTTATCCACGCTGCCCTCTACAGGGCAGCTCATCATTCTCAGGAAGGGTGAGTGCGGTTACTACGCCTCCGACTGGGACACCAGAAAGCGGGAGGAAAATCAGAACATCGCTCGAGAGTATAATCGGCGGCGGGGCATTTCTGACATACAGGAGGCCGCCATGAGCGCAGGTTCCATGTTCGGCTGGAACCTGCCGGGGGCAGACCCGCAGTGGTATTTGGACAACGCCAGATACGTGAACGCGATCATGGCAAAGGGCCACATCAAAGACCCTGTTATGAGTATCTACTATCCGGTGGACGATTTTCTGCTGCGATATGAGGTCATGGGGAAAGAAAAACTATATCTGCCGGTATCGGCGCTTCCGAAGGAGCTGCTGGGCGCAAGGTCACAGTTTGTCATGCAGCCGGATCTGGTCTGCGGTGTACCTGCCATGCCGGTGAAGGCACAGCAGGCACAGAACGGCAGCTACACCATGGATCTGGAAAGCGGCAGCTATGTCATTGGTGAGATCATCAATGCGGACTATAAGATCACGGCGCGGGTGCGTGTGGGAAACGCCGAGTTTGTTTTAGGTGAACACCCGAAAGCGCCCTCCCCGTTTGTTACCTGGCAGCGCAACTGCAAGAATGATGGAGATGGGCCGCCCAACTTCTTCTGGGGACATTACGGGGCAGACCGTGCGGCGATGATCGAGGACTTCTGTGAAAGGACAGGCAGCGAGTATCAGGAGCAAAAGGAGCGGCGGGTACAACGGGAGCAAAGCCGTACTGCGCTGAAAAAGGAACGAGGTGAAGAAAGATGACAGACCGTGAGCCGGTAAATATCATGGGCGTTATCGCCTTTCCGAAGCCGGATAAGAGCAAGCGCCGGATTCGCTTTATTGATGCGGAGTACAATACGCTGTTCTACATTCCAGACGGTGCCAGCATCGTCATGACGCGGATGGATGGCAGCAGCGTGATACGGCCCTGTACCTATATCGATGACTGCCATACGCTGATTGGCAGCGAGGTCTATCATATTTGCGAGTTTGCGGAGGCAGCGCAGCGGACAGGCACGGTGTATGAGCCGCTTGATCCAAAGCAGTTGCCTGTGGAGACTGGCTGCTATGAGATATATCAGATCGACAACGTGGGTAAGGTGGACTACGCCTTTATGCGATATGAGCGTGCCAAGGGAAAACTGCGCGCTGCCCATTACCGCAAAGCCTTTGCCGGGGTGCTGGCTCCCAACATGACGATGGATAAGCTATACCGAAAGCACAATGCGGACACACGGCCTTTCTGCCAGCGAATGCGCTCCTTATCGGAGAGCGATGTGATCGTGGTCAAGCACGGCGGTGAGAGAAAGGCTTACTATGTGGATGCTGTGGGCTTTCAGGAGGTGCCGAACTTTTTGAAGGGACTGCAAAGGCTGAAAGAGCGAGGTGAAGCACGGTAGTCAGGAATGAATATATCCAACATTTTTTGAGAAGGGAGGCAATGCTTTGGCAAGTAAATTTCAATTTATCACGGAGTTATATAGCCGCACGCTGATAAGACTGACCGGCGATTATGAGAGCTGGACGGGCTTTCTGCGTTCGGCCTGCTATAACTATAAATGCCCGTTCGATGAGCAAGTCCTGATCTACGCCCAGCGTCCCAACGCTACGGCGGTGCTGGAGCTGGAGAAGTGGAACCGGCAGTTTGGGCGGTGGGTCAACGCCGGTGCTACCGGCATTGCGGTCATTGACGAAGCCCGTGGAAAAGGGCGGCTGAAGCACTACTTTGACATCACGGACACCCATGCCGCACGCATCTCGCGGCCCGTTCCCATCTGGTCGATGGAACCGGCCTACACGGAGCCGGTCATCGAGACGCTGGAGGCCACCTTTGGTACACTGGCCGAAAAGGATAATTTGCCGGATGCCATACTGTCTGCCATCCGCAACGCCGTGGCGGATAATATGCAGGACTATCTGCGGGATCTGCTGGATTGTCGCGGCGGCAGTATGCTGGAGGAGCTGGACGCACTGAATGTAGAGGTCACATACAGGCGGGCGCTGCAAAGCAGCGTTGCCTATATGCTGCTGACCCGGCTTTCTCTGCCTGCCGCAGCCTACATACTGCCGGAGGATTTTGAGGGTATTTATTCCTTTGATACCCCCACAACGATCAATGCACTGGGTATCGCCACCAGCGATATTGCGGAGATGGGTCTGCGGGAGATCAGCCGGACGGTGATGCAGGCGCGGCGGGAGCAAAATTTTGCAAAGGATGCACAAATCGGCTATGATGCTGTCAAAGAGCAAAATAACGCCGAGAAAGAAAGGAGCGCAGAACATGGAAGTGACCTACAGGGTGCAGGAGGGCTTTCGCCTGCCGAACCTGCTGCTGCCCCAAGAGCCGGAGACGCACCTGGGCAAGTACGCGGAGCTGCGGAGGCAGTACATCAAGAAGCACCGCAGGGTGCTGTATACGAATCTCAAGACCAGCGGTCAGTTGGCGGCACATCTGGCGGAGATCGAGACGGCGGCGGAGAAGATGGTGACGCGGCTGGTGACGCAGATGGCGCAGAACGAGGGCGTGACGGAGGAGCTGAAAGCCGCCGATCCCCAGCGCTGGACGGGGCTGATGAACAACCTGAAGCACAGCGCGGAGGAAACGGTGCTGAACGATCTGATCTACAGCTGAATAGCACAGACGAAAACGCCGGGAGCGTAGAGCTTCCGGCGTTTTTAGATGCACACCTCATTGAAGCGATACTGCTGGACGATGGCGGGCGCAAGCATACGCGGCAGGAGATATTTGCGTATTTCCAAGACACTCGCGATATTACCTCCCGCACGGAATTTCTGAAAAGCAGCTACAACGATATATGGGTGGAGGTTCTGGCCGGTGCGGATAAAGTCCGGGTGGGCTACCACGCCCAGCAGGACGGGATCCTGATGTGGGAAGGCAGCTACCTCTCCCGCACAGCGGAGTCCGTTTTTTCATGGGGCGTGGTCACGGAAATGACCGAAAACCTTATTGAGCGGGGCGCGTATAAGATCAAGCTGGGTTTGCAGAATGCGCCGGTGATGGCGGAGCAAATGTCCCTCTTTGGCATGGGCGGCGGCACGGCGGTCTATGAAGTGCCGGAGGAGCCGCGTTCAGAGGATTTGTTCCCTACCCGGACTGTGCCGCAGATGGTCATCGACCAGACACTGTACACGGCGGGCAACAGCCGCGGCAGCGCGGAGCGAATCGCGGTGTTCTATATGCGCCAGCGTTCGGAAGTGGAATGTGTGGCGTTTTTGCGCCGTGAGTTTGGCACGGAGGACGGACGCGGCATTGAATGTGAGGGTAAGAAATATGCCGTGTGGTTCATGGAGGACGGTATCCATCTGGCACAGGGCGACAGCATCCGCACCGGCCACAGCCGCACCACGGTGACGTGGGAGCAGGCGTCGGCACGGATATTGGAGCTGCTGGAGGCGGGAACGTACCTTTCGGCACCAGAGCTGGAGCAGGCGCAGGACAAGGCGCTGCTTGAGATGGGCGACGCCCTGCTGATGACCGCCCGCGATTTGACCCAAGAGGGCCGCGCACAGGGCCTGTTCCCTCAGACGCTGGCCATCCACGACCAGCGCAAGGGCTATCCGGAGCTGGACGAGGATATGGTGGCCTTTGCCAAGAGCGAGGGCGGCCTTGCGCCGTTGGCCGAGGAATACCACGCCTTTCTGAACGCCTATGAGCAGGATCGCAGCATCATGCGTTTTCGACTGTCTGAGTATAGTACACACCGGATCGGCGTGGTGCTGGACGGAATTGACCTGTCGGAGCACAGCTTTTCTGTGCAGCCGGATTTCCTGCGCCGGTGCAAAATGTTCATCACACAGGATGAGATCGACCAGTTCTTCCTGGCGGAGTCTGTGGACAGCCGCTTGGACGTGTATGCCTTTTTCTGCTATCCCCACACGAAGGAGGAGCAGCAGAAATTCATCAAAAGCCGTTTTGGTGAGTACAGCGGCGGCGTGCGCGACGGGTATGACTATACGAGAAGTTCTAAGGGACTGACCTATCAGCGGGAATATGCCGGGAAACAGTATGATGAAGTCAAGCTGAGCATTCCAAATGTGGTTAAGGAGTATGAAAGGCTCATCGCGCAGAAGCGTTTCCCCGGCGAGGATGCCATTGCCGCAATTCCGCAATATGAACGGCGGCAGTTGGCGCGGACAGTGTATTTCGGCTTTTCCGACGCGCCGGACGATGTGCCGAGGCCGTACCCCAAGGGTGTGGACTACTATGACGCCGTTCCCGTCATTGAGGAGCAGTTGGCGGATAAGGCAAAAGCGGCGGAAATGCTGGAAGCCCTGACAGCCTATTTGGATGGCATGGGCGAGGGAGACCGGCACTATGATTCCTGCCAGCAGGCGAGGGAACAGCTTTCGGAATACGTTGACGGCACGTTCAGCCTGTTTAACCATCGGCACGACAGTGGATTGCGGCAAGCGGAGCGGGAAGCGACACCCATAACCCCCACCGGGGAAGTGGGGGTCACGGAGAAACCGGCACAGGAGCAAGAAATATCCCCGCTGCCGCAGGTACAGCAGAGAGAGGAGGAAGCACCGCAGGGACAGGCGGCGAT
>ENA-OZTQ01000070-OZTQ01000070.1-human-gut-metagenome-genome-assembly--contig:-NODE-70-length-18194-cov-6.408788_pt1 | contig 18194 bp, 33 predicted proteins | sample MGYA00244231_ERZ653992 | MGnify/ENA primary metagenome ERZ653992 (study PRJEB26926, sample SAMN06164456) | human gut metagenome | biome: ENVO:00009003; feature: ENVO:2100002; material: ENVO:00002003... | reverse complement strand
GAGCACATGCTTGACGTGCATGGGGTCACAGGTTCGAGTCCTGTACCGCGCACCAAGAAAGTCCCGGTTTCACATGAAACCGGGACTTTTTCTTTGCTTTTGCCGCAAAAAAGTTCCAACATTCTATGGCCTGCTTTTTCTTGTTAGTAACGTGTTAGTAACACGCTATTTTTTATCAGCCGCGTCTACAGCTGCAATCAGCTCACAAATGTCTGTGTGGACATAAATATTTGCCGTTGTGGAATAGTCGGCGTGGCCCAATATCTTTTGCAGAATCTCCGTGGCCATGCCTGATCTTCTAGCCCAGCTGGCGTAGGTGTGCCGGGTGGCATGCGGAGTTTTCCGCTCGATCTTGAGCTTTTCCAGTAACGGGTAGTAATCCCGTCGACGGAAATTTGCCGGTATTTGCTGGCCGGTATAGCCGGACAGCAAGAGCGTCCCCTTCGCCCTGGTGGCAAAGTATGCGAAGTATGCCCGGCCCTCCGGTCTGATGGGAATGGCCCGGTTGCGCCCGGCGGCGGTTTTTTCTCCCCCGATGACATAGGTTTCGTGATAGTCGGCCAGCGGGAGACCGAAAAGCTCCCCGATTCTCATGCCCGTGTAAATCAGCATCAGGATAATTTTCGCGGTGTCGCTTCCGTTTTTCTCCAGCTTCTCAATGTCCAAATCGGAGAAGATTTCCTTTTCTTTTTTCACATTTTCCGGAAGGTGGATGAATTTCGCAAAGTTTGTTGTTGCGATTTCCTCCCGGATGGCCCATGCGGACATCTGCGTCGCAAGCTGCTTGTACTTGCTGCATGTGCTGTGGGATTTATCCGCATATTTGTCCATGACCGCCTGGAAGTCTGCTGTTCGCAAACTGCGGAATCTTGCATCGTGGATCGGCTGGAACACGTCAAAGGCCCGGTTATATGACTCCACCCCACGAGGGCCTATTTCTTTATAGTGTTCCTCTTTCCAGGCTTCAAATACTTCCCTGAATGTCATGTTATACCGCTCTGTCAAATCCTTCCCCGCCAAGCGCTCCAGAGCCTCCAGCGCGTCTTTTCGCGTTGGGTAATATCCTATAATCACCTTACTTTTTGCCGCCACCCACGGGCGGCTCCTTCGTCCTTGCAGTTTATAGACCGTTCCGGACCCGTTGGGCCTTTTGATGGCCCTGCGGGATTGTTTGGATTGCCGCTTTCCGCAAGATGGGCAAAACAGAGCGCCGCCCGGCAAAACTCCACCGCACTTAACGCAGTTCATTGTATCCTCCTTTATATTGTGACATGGCCGCCCCATGTGGGGCGGCCTTTTTTCATACTTTTTTGCGCAGGGCCATAGAGATGATGACCGAAGAAGCTATCACCGCAGTGACTGCTACGGCAATAACAAACCACGCCACAGTGGTGGGCTGTCCGTTGCGGATAAGCCCTTGGGCTGTGATTTGCGAGTCAATAAACAAGTACGCCACCAGGCACATGGCCATCACGGCGCACATACCAATCAGTACGAAGATGACCGGTTTGCGAGTGCGCATTTGGTCCTTCTGTATGGCGTTTACTTCTTCCAGCCTTTTTACGTTACCGGACAAATGCGCGTTTTCCAGTTCCAGTTGATGTATCCTGGCCTGCATAGATTCCGGGTGATCTATAGGCTTGTCCAACCCGAACAGCTCGTCAAGCGACAGATCCAGCACCATGCACATGGCGACAGAGTTGTAGAGTTTCGGGTCCATTTGTGATCCGTCCAGGAGCTTTGACACGGCGGACTTTGACACGCCTGACAGATCTACAATGTCGCTGATGGTGTATCTCTTTTTTTCTTTTGCCTCGCGAATCCTCTTTGGGTATTGCTCAATGTTTCCCGCAATTTCCTGCAACGCAGACATGGTTATTCGCCTCCAAAAAGTAAATTTCGCCTGTGGCGGGACAGAATCTCAAGCGCAGGGATTATTTGCCCTACACCGGACGCACGGTTCCCCGTATTGCGCGTGGACAGGGTTTTTCGGCACTGCTATGCTTAAATCGTAGCAGATGACAGCCTGATGGGCTATCTGCTATATCGGCCCTGCCGCCCGGTGCGGGGGCGGCGGGGCCAACATAACCCAAGATCTATCCCTTTGTTGCCTATTATAGGGCAACGCGGTATGCAATATTTGTCCTATTTGGGGGAATAGGTGAAAACATTTTTACTCGGAAGGGGATTTACTTATGTCGAAACAAACTAACTTGACCGAAAGGATAATGGACGTGCTGTCCCAACTCAAACCTGAATATCTCGACCTTGCGCTGCGTTTTGCAGTGCAAGCAAGCTCTCAAAGTACTGCAAGCAGCTCTCTTGCGTCTCCGGATACAGTTGACAAACAATCTCACTGATACGCGCGGCAATCTGCCTACTGCGCTCACTCTCCGTTGTTGGGGTGGGCGCTTTTTTTGTGTCTTGAGTCAGTTCTTCCACTGAGACGCCAAACAAATCTGCAAGCTTTATTTGCGTAGTGGCTGATGGCATTTTCCCTTTCTTCCAGCCACTTGCGGCAGCGTTGGAAAGACCAATCTTTTTTGCAGCGCCAGATTCGCTAAGATTGTTTAATGCGCACAGCCTAACATAATTATCGTAAAAAGTGCTCATTTTTGGGCCGTCCTTTTGTATAAAATGTAGAAAGCTAGAAAAGTTAACGTTTGGTATTGACTTCTAACTATTCTAGCTGTATACTGTGGTTACAGTTAAAAAAGTTAGCACAAAACCAGACCCCAGCGGAATCGCTCGTGTCTCAAAGGCTGTTATCTATCTCGCAAATTCATAATAGCACAATCTGTTAACTTTTGCAACTACATTTTTAGGAGGTGATATGTTGCCGGAGAAATGGACTGGCCGGTTGGTCGGGAAGATGCATTGCAATCGCGTCACCTACGACGAACTGGCAGAGGAACTGGGCGTGACGAAAGCTTACGTAAGCCTCATTCTTAATGGGCACCGGAATCCGCCCAACATTCAGGAGCGGATGGAGAACGCTTTTGCCGCAGTCCTGGAAAAGAGGAAAGTATAAGCACAATGACTGCGACGCGAAAAGGAAAACCGCCCCGGCGCTTGTGACACCGGGACGGCTTACCGGTCACTTCGACCGGCGGTTGGATAGCGTGGAGGCGGCAATTTCCCTAGCCGTTTTTGAGGACTTCGGGTTCTGCAACACCTTCGCCGCTTTGGACGCCACTTGCGGCGACGTCCGGACAGAGTTTTTGGACAAAGTAAAACCTCCTTTCAAAATGGATGTTTCACTTCTCCTCGCTCTTTCCTCCGCATTTGATTGTATCAGCCATTCGCGCCGCAGTCAAGGAAAACTTGGCAATCATGAAATGGAGGTGAAATGTTGGGATTTAAGAGTGCGCGGCTGGCGGCTGGCCTATCTGCCAAGCAAGTCGCCGACGCAATGGGAGTAACCAGAATTGCGGTGTACTTCTGGGAGGACGGTACATGTGCGCCCGCCGTCAAGCGGCTGCCGGAACTGGCCAAACTCTACGGCTGCACCGTGGACGAGCTTCTGGCAGGAGACTCGGAGAAGTAAGAAAGGAGGATAAGTAAGTGATAAATTGGATGATTTTGTGCGTGGTTTTGGTTGTAATCTGCGTGGTGGCGTTTGTGATTGAGTGCAGAGAACTCTACGGATGGACACTCGCGGTCGGGGTTGTATCTGCCATCGCAGCAGCCGTAATTCTGCTGTGGTGCCCGCTCGCGCGTATCTCAAACAACTCCGATTGCAGCGTGTTCGCACAGCAAAAAGCTTACATCGAATCCCATATTGCGGAGAACGCAGTAGAGGACGCGGCGCTTACCGCCAAGAAGATTGAGCTGAACGACTGGCTTTTTGCGGCTCAGTACAGCAAGGCCCGCTATGGCTCCTGGTCCCTGTACCCGGATACGGTGATGGACCTGGAACCGATTGAGTAACAAAAAATGCCCCGCCAGGCGGCAACCTGACGGGGCGGCGAAGAAGCATTGGCAAGGATTCTTCACGGGTATTATACCACACCCGTGGAGCAATGGCAAGGAGGAAAGTATGGTAAAAACTATGACAATCGACGAGGCTGCAAAGTATCTGCGGGAAAACGGCGTCAAAATCTCCAAGGAAACACTTTCCGACGGGATTCAGGCTGAAAAACTGCCGTTCGGCTTGTGTATCGAAACCGGTCGCAGCCGGGTGTTTATGATTTTCAAGCGCCTGGTGGACAGGTGGCTTGAGGAAAGGGCGGAACTCTGATGAAAGCTTACAAGGGGGTTGCCAAGCGCAGAAATCTGCTGAAAGCATTCAAGGGGTTTGACAAGCGCCTGAGATGCCGTGGTTTTCAGTATGAGGTGGGCAAAGAATATCAGGAGCCGGTAGCGGCGTTGTGCCGCAAAGGATTCCACGCCTGTGAAAACCCGCTGGACACGTTCCGGTACTACCCACCAACGGATTCTCGCTATTGCGAGGTGGAGATCGATGACAACGGCCAGCGCAACAGCGAAGACTCCAAGGTATGCGGCGAGAAAATCAAGATCGTCTCGGAAATCGGGCTGGCTGGCGTGATCAAGGCCGGGGCGCAGTTCATCTTTGAAACGTGCAAGGGATCCGCTGAAGATCGTGCGTCTGGATCGCGTGACAACGCCGCCGCATCTGGGGATAGTGGCAACGCCGCCGCATCTGGCTGGAGTGGCAACGCCGTTGCATCTGGCTGGAGGGGCAACGCCGTTGCATCTGGCGAGAGGGGCACGGCGACCGTGACAGGGCTATATGGAGGCGCAAAAGCACTCGGGCCCGATTGCTTGGCCACCGCCTGGGGGCCTGAAAGCAAAGCTATGGGCAAGGCTGGAAACTGGCTTGTGCTGTCCGAGCACGAATGCAGGGCCATCGTAGACGCGCGGCTGGTCCGCGTTGACGGCGAGACCATCAAGCCGGATACCTGGTACACCCTGAGACGCGGCGAGATCGTGGAGGTGGTGGAATGACGATTGCATGGATTTTCTGCTACATCGGCGTGGGGGCATGCGTTTCCGGGCTGCTGAAGCTGGTGGACTGGATGGAGGGCAAGCGATGAACCGACTTACCCCGCAGGAAATTGCGGACAAACTTCGGAAGTGCGCGAACGGGGGTGGATGTGACTCATGCCCGTATGAATGTGGAGAAGACATTGGAAACTTTGGTTGTATCTGCTCGATAATGCATGCGGCCGCTGATGCCATCGACAACCAGCGCGCACACATCCAGGCCCTTATCAAGGCTAACGAGGCGCACCGCGAGATGGTGGCCCGCCCTGCGAAACGCTCTGATATGGTGGAGGCATTAGATGCTATCGAAACCGGCATGACCAAAGTGGCCATTGACCGCGACATCTGGCAGAACGATTTGATCTATGTGCTGTGCCAGGGTGTACGGCTCCTGCTGGAAGAGAGGGTGAAGAAGTGAGCTGTAAAAGGTCAATCGTAGAGCGCCGCCGGTCGCAGGAAAGGGGCGTATGGACGTGAGGGTGTACCAGTACACCACGGGAGACAGATTCCGGCTCCCCATTGCACAGGCTGACACGATACAAGAGCTTGCAGGGATTGTCGGCGTTGACCCTGCTGTCGTGCGCAGAGCGTACAAGCGCGTGATGACCGGAGCGGTGAAGCAGAGCCGATACACATTTGTAGATATCCCGGACGAGGAGGACGGCTGATGTACATCTGCGATGAGTGCGACACTGTGTTTGAGGAGCCCGTCCGCAAACAAGAGTACTCCGAAGAATACGGAGACAGCACCGCATACTATTGCCCTCGCTGCGGGACGGAGCTGGCGAACCCGTATGAGTACACGGCTGACGAGTGCCCGTCTTGCCATGGCGCGAAGAACGCACAGGACCCGGTGTGCCGCAAGTGCAAGCTGCGCATTAGGGGGCTTCTGCGGCTGTTCGTCAGCGACTTCAACCGACCTGAACGCGAATACCTGGCCGACCTTCTGGACGGCGCTACGCTGGACAACATTGCGAAAGGAGATAACTTTTGAATATCTACGAAAAAATCCTCGCCATTATGAACGAGGTCCAATACCTGGCAAAGGACGACCATGTGTCTTTTGGCAGCACCAGCTACAAGGCACTCTCTGAGGAGAAGGTAACATCCGTCATGCGGCAGAAGCTGGTCAAGTACAAATTGATCGTGTACCCCATCGCACAGACGGCCAGCCGCGACAAGACCATCACGCACGTGGACGTTATATACCGCATGCAAGATACCGAGGATCCGTCCCAGTATATCGATATTGCGTCGTGCGGGGACGGTGCGGACACGCAGGACAAGGGAAGCGGGAAGGCCATGACGTATGCTTTCAAGTATATGTGGCTGCGCACATTCGCGCTGCCCACTGGCGAGGACCCCGATAAAATCTCATCTGCGGAGCTGGACGCTCGTCAAGAGTCTCCTAAGTGCGAGAACTGTGGTGGAGACATCACGGCAACCACAAAACGCAACGGGGAACTTTGGGAGGTCCCGGACATCGTTACATATTCCAAAAAGCGGCTTGGCCGACAGTTGTGCGCTGCCTGTATTAAAGCTGCCCTGAAAGCGGAGAAGTGACCATGAGCGATTTGGTTACAGAGATCGGCAACAAGAGCCGGATGTTAGACGTGGCCATTGCGGAACTGAAAAAGCGCGGGCAAAAATATGCGGAAGCTGAAAAAGCCTACCGCATAGCCCTTGCACGGCGCATCCTCGATGAGCGCGAGAAGGGAACGCCAGTGACGATCATCTCCGATATTTGCCGAGGGTCCACACAGATAGCCGGTCTGCGGTTTGATCGTGACTGTGCGGAAGTGGTGTACAAATCCGCTATGGAGGCAATAAACTCCATGAAACTGCAAATCCGGCTCATGGACAGCCAGCTTGACAGAGAGTGGGGTGCCGCAAAATGAAACAACGCACGTTTCCCCGGACCAAGGACATATCCGGGCAGCGGTTCGGGAAACTGGTAGCGCTATACCCCATCTCTTTCAAGGCGACGGGGAATAACACGTGCTGGGTTTGCCAGTGTGACTGCGGCAACAAGACAATTTCTAATGGCGCGAATTTGCGCAGAGGGCACAAAAAATCCTGCGGGTGCATCAAACACCGGGTTACACCGACCTACCTGACCTGGAACGGCGAGAAGAGGACCGTATGTGATTGGGCCATAATTACCGGAATCAGCCCGGATTTAATCCGCAAGCGCTGGAAGGCTGGGTGGCCCGTAGATGCAATCTTTACAGAGGTCGAAAAGCCGCAACTATGCTGGGGCTGCGCCAAGGCGTGCGGCGGGTGCTCCTGGTCAAAACGTTTTGAGCCGGTCCCCGGCTGGACCGCAGTGCCAACGCTACTGTGCGGAAGAATACCATCATACAGAATCACAGAATGCCCGGAGTTTGTATCGGATGGGGCGGAGTACGATGAGTGAAAGAAGATGCTTCCTCTGCGGAAGGAACGGCACACAGGACCCGCTGGAGCGGCACCACATTTTTGGGGGTTCTTACCGCGGAAAAAGCGAGAAATACGGCGCGGTGGTGTGGCTATGCGGTGACAGGTGCCACAGGAACGGGAAGTCCGCCGTGCACCGGAACGGCGACCAGATGCGGCGATTGCGTCGGTACGGACAGCTGACGATCATGAAGGGCGAGGGCTGGACGGAGGACGATTTCAGGCGCGAGTTTGGAAAGTCATATCTATAGGAGGTAGAGATGGAAAAGAAACTGCTGTACACAAGAAACGAGACAGCGAAATTGTTGAGCATCAGCGTTGACACGCTGGACACCCTGCGGAACGACTGTGTTATCCAGGGCTATCATGTGGCCCGAGGGAACCCCCGCGTCTACTTCAAGGCCAAAGATCTGGAGAAGTTCATGGAGCGTCTGGAGGTGGCAGAATGCTGAACAGCGTCATTATCATGGGCCGGTTGACCCGGGACCCTGAACTGCGCCGCACCCAGGGCGGCACCGCCGTCACCAGCTTCACCATGGCCGTGGACCGGGACTTCAAGTCCCAGAGCGGCGAGAAGGAGACCGATTTCATCGACGTGGTGGCCTGGCGCAATACAGGTGAGTTTGCCGCGAAGTACCTTGCCAAAGGCCGCATGGCCGCCGTGGAGGGCCGCATCCAAGTCCGCGACTGGCAGGACAAAGACGGGAATCGCCGCAAGTCCGTGGAGGTGGTGGCCGATAACGTCTATTTCGCGGATTCCAAGCGGGACAGCAAACCCCAGGAGTCCCGCACAGTCGACGATCAGGAATTTGACGAGATCGAAGATGATGGCGACCTGCCGTTCTGACGGAGGTCTGCCATGCCGAATAGAATCATAAAGGAAAGCTTATGCGATTCAGAAAAAATCGCAGCTCTTTCGGATTTTGAGTTTCGGCTTTGGGTTGGATTGATTACGCAAGCGGATGATGCGGGGCGCGGAGACGCCCGCCCCGCTATCATAAAAGGACGTGTTTTCCCGTTCCGGGAGAGGTTATCCATCAAAGATATCGATGCTGCGCTCCAAGAATTGGCGGCAAAAGGCTGCGTGTCCCTCTACACAGTGGACGGGAGGCCCTACTTTTTGTTCCCCGGGTGGGTCAAGCATCAGCGTATCAGAGATTGCAAGCCGAAGTTCCCCGAGCCTCCGGAAAACACAGTTTTGCAACAATCTGCGGCGAGTCGCGGCAATCTGCGGCAAGTTGCCGCGATCTGCGGCGAGCCGCGGCAATCTGCGGCCTTAATCCAATCCGAATCCGAATCCAAATCCAATCCGAACTGCGCAAGCGCATTCGACGTGTTCTGGCAGGCGTATCCGAGGAAAACCGGGAAAGCGGCTGCGCGGAAGGCGTTCGACAAGGCGAAACCGCCGTTGGACGTCGTTCTCAGGGCCATCGAGGCCCAGAAGCACAGTGCGCAATGGCAGCGCGATAACGGCCAGTACATCCCATATCCGGCCACATGGCTGAACCAGGGACGGTGGGAGGATGAGGTGCAAGAGACCGAACTGCCCGCAAAGCCAGAGCCTCGCTGGAAGTACAACTCCGACACCGGCGGCTGGACGCAGGAGGACTGACGCATGCTGGACTCTCTCTACCTGGAGCAAAACGTCATTGGCGCACTGCTCATCCAGCCGGAATGCTACGAAGCCGCCGCAGAGCTGTCACCGGATGACTTCCTGGTGCCGGAATACGCAGAGCTGTTCCGGGCCATCCAGCGGCGGAATGAAGCCGGGGACCCTGCGGATGCTCCGTCCGTGCTGATGGACGCATCCAGCCGCAACGACAACGTGACCAGCAAGATCATGACGGACTGCATGGAAGTTGTCGTGACCACTGCCAACATCGACGTGTGGGTGTCTGGGATGCGGGATGCATCTATGGGCCGGAAGCTCAGGGATTTGGGTGAGGAGCTCCGAACAGCGGACCTATCTCCGCAGGATGCACTCAGAACGGCGCAGGAAGCCGTCACGGCGATTCAAGACGGCGCGGGGGTATCCGGGGGGCTGAGAGTCTCCGAGGCCGTGAAGAGCCTTAAAAATCGAGTTGACAAGGGTTTTGCTGGCGGCCCTCCACCATACGTCAAGACCGGCTTGCAGGAATTTGACCGATTGCTGGGCGGCGGGCTTATCAACGGAGGGTTTCACATCGTTGCCGCACGGCCTGGAAAGGGCAAATCTGCCCTGGCTATGCAAATCGCCCTCAATGCGGCAAAACGCGGCGTGAAGGTGCTGTATATCTCCCTGGAGATGTCACCGGACGACTGCACCAGCAGGCTGACGGCCAACATAGCGGGGATATCCTCCCGGCTGCTGATGTTCGGCGGTACCCTGACAGAGGCAGAATACGTCAAATACGCGGAGGCATCCGCCAAACTGTCCGAGTTGCCCATCGTGTTTAACCGGCGGACGGGCATGGACATGCGGGCTGTCACGGCGCTGGCCTACAAAGAACGACCGGGGTTGATCGTGCTGGACCACATCGGTCTGCTGGAGCAGGAAAACAAGAAAGCCACGCTCTACGAAAGCACCACGAAGAACAGCCGATCGGCGAAATTGCTGGCCATGCGGATGGATATTCCCATGCTTTGCCTATGCCAGCTGAACAGAGCCGGTGCATCAGACCGTGGCGGCGAGTTCCGGGCTACCATGGCCAACTTGCGGGAGTCCGGCGCGATCGAGCAGGACGCGGACACCGTGACACTGCTGCACCGCCCGTGCGAGAAGGAAGACCGGGGCGAATGGGACCCGGACATGCTGGAGCTATACCTGGACAAAAACAGACGCGGCCCCACCGGGATGGTGAGGATGGCCTATTTCCCCAACACGGGCCGCATAGTGAAGTGAGGGTGACATGAAAAAGATCGTTATTCCCCTGCCCCCTGTGACCAAGAAAAATCACCAGCGCATTGTGCGAGGGCGGTATGGTGCGCCGATGGTGTTGCCGTCTGCACAGTACGAGGCGTACCAGCAGGCCGCCGCATGGCATTGCAAGGGCGGCGAGACCATCGCAGAACCGGTGGAGGTTAAGTGCCTGTTTTATATGCCCACCCGGCGCAAGGTGGACTTAACCAACCTGCTGGAGGCTATCGACGACATCCTGGTGTATGCCGGGACCCTGGCGGATGACAACAGCAGGATCATCGTGTCGCACGACGGGAGCCGGGTTCTGTACGACAAGGAAAACCCCCGGACGGAGGTGTATATCAGCCGGTATGAATGACTTTGACTACGATTGCATGCAGAAAAAGCGCACTGCGCGAGGCGCGTTTGCGCATATCAGCCGAAAGCGCGGCGGGTGTACGCTGCCCAGCGACAACCTGACCGCGAAGCAAAGAAGGGAGAAAAATGGAGAAGTGAAAAGCTACAACATCACCCGGCCCATGCCGTGGCCGGAGTTCAAGGCACTGCCGGAGGACCTGAAACGCGAGTTCTTTCGCAACATGCAGAGCTTTGGCGGTACCGCAAAATGGCTGGCGGATGAAATGGGCACGTCAGACACGACCATAAGAGCCGCCGCAAAAGCCGCCGGGACACCGTTTGCGCGCGGAAATGGGAATTTGCCACTGTGGCACCGGAAGGTCGCAGAGTGGGCGAACGCCGAACAGCAGACTGCCGCAGAGACTCCCGCTGAAGAACCTACGATTCAGGAATCCGGGAAGAGTTTGATCCTGGAGCATGCCCGCATGGAGTTCAGATTCACCGATTTTTCGGAGCTGGTGCAATTTCTGCGGGTAGCGGTGCCGGAAAGCGGGAAAGTGACGGTGGAATGGTGAGACGATGGAAACATATCTGGAATTTCTGAAATCCAAGATCGTATTGGCCAGAGAGAGCGGGTTTTGCGTTGACCCAGGGGAGATCAACCCGAACCTGAAACCGCACCAGCGGGATTCTGTGATTTGGGCGCTTCGCGGCGGGCACCGAGCCTTGTTCCAATCCTTCGGCCTCGGAAAGACGGTGCAAGAAATAGAGTTCTGCCACCAGGCCGTAAAGCACGACGGCGGACGGGCGCTGATCGTCCTTCCGTTGGGTGTCCGCCAAGAGTTTGCCAGGGACGCGGAAACCATATTGGGCTACCCGGCCCCGGTATACATCACCAAGATGCAGGACCTGGCCGGAACAGATGCTGAGATCGTCATGACAAACTATGAGCGCGTCCGTGACGGCGACATCGACCCGACACAGTTCACGGCCGTAGCGCTGGATGAAGCATCCGTGCTGCGTAGCTTCGGGAGCAAGACATATCAAACCTTCCTGCCCAAGTTCCGGGGCGTGAAGTATAAACTGGTCTGCACGGCCACACCGTCGCCCAATCGGTACAAGGAGCTTATCCACTATGCTGGATACCTGGAGATCATGGACACGGGGCAGGCCCTGACACGGTTTTTCCAGCGCGACAGCACCAAAGCAAACAACCTTACCCTGTACCCGCACAAAGAAGATGAATTCTGGCTCTGGGTATCTTCGTGGGCGCTGTTCGTGGGGAAGCCCTCCGATTTAGGATATGACGATACCGGGTACGACCTTCCCCCGCTGGACGTCCGGGTGCATATCGTTCCGGACGACTACGGCACGGAAACGGACCGGGACGGGCAATACAAGATGATGAACGACGCGGCAACATCTCTGGCGGAGGCCGCGCGGGAAAAGCGTGACAGCATTCAGCGGCGCGTCGCCGTAGCCAAAGGAATCGTAGACAGCGACCCGGAGGCACATTTTATCTTGTGGCACGATCTGGAAGCGGAACGCCACGAAATAAAGAAATCCCTGCCGGAAACCGTGGACATCTACGGCAGCATGGATTACGACGAGCGGGAGCGCCGGGTAATTGATTTTTCGGAAGGCCGAACACGTCTGTTTGCAACGAAAAAGAGCCTATCTGGCTCCGGGTGCAATTTTCAGAGACATTGCCACCGGGCTATCTTCGTCGGTATTGACTATGAGTTCAACGATTTCATTCAGGCAATCCACCGAATTTACAGGTTCCTGCAAACGGAACAGGTGATTATCGACATCATCTACACAGAAGCGGAGGACCCCATCTACCGTGTCCTGATGCAGAAGTGGAAGCAACACAACGACATGCAGGCACGAATGCGGGAGATCGTCCAGAAATACGGGCTTTCCGGTGAGGCCCAGACGGAGAAAATGAGCCGGAGCATAGGAGTTGAAAGAGTGGAAATCAAGGGAAAGAATTTCACCGCCGTGAATAACGACTGCGTAGAGGAAACGGAGAAGATGGCGGAAAACAGCGTGGACCTTATTGTGACCAGTATCCCGTTTTCCAACCACTATGAGTACACGCCCAGTTACAACGATTTCGGCCACAATGAGGACACACGGAGATTCTTTGAGCAGATGGACTACCTGACGCCAAACCTCTTGCGCGTACTGAAGCCGGGGCGCGTGTTCTGCTGCCATGTAAAGGACCGGGTCCTGTTCGGCAACGCTACGGGCATGGGCATGCCAACCATGGAGCCGTTCCACGCGATGTGCATCCGGCATTACATGCAGCATGGGTTCGCGTATTTCGGGATGATCACCGTTGTGACGGACGTGGTGCGAGAGAACAACCAGACATACCGGCTGGGCTGGACGGAGCAGTGCAAGGACGGCTCAAAGATGGGGGTTGGCTGCCCGGAATACATTCTTCTGTTCCGCAAGCTGCCTACAGACCGCAGCAAGGCTTACGCAGACGAAAAGGTGGTAAAGAGCAAGGACGAATACACCCGGGCACAGTGGCAGATCGACGCGCACGGGTTCTGGCGCTCATCTGGCGACCGGCTCATGACCAAAGAAGAGATCATGGCCATGGACACCGGGAAGATTCAGGCGGCATACCGGAAGTACAGCCGAGGGACCGTGTACGATTACGCGGAACATGTCCGCATGGCGAAGGAGCTGGACGTAGAGGACAAGCTGCCCGCCACGTTCATGGTGGTAGCGCCTGGGAGTTGGACAGACCAGGTATGGGACGATATCAACCGGATGCGCACCCTTAACACCACGCAGAGCCAGCGCCGCCAGCAAATGCACGTTTGCCCGCTCCAGTTGGATATTGTAGACAGGCTTATCAATCGCTACAGCAATCCTGGGGAATTGGTGCTGGACCCCTTCGGTGGCCTTGGGACCGTTGCGCTGGAGGCGATGAAGGCCGGGCGGCGAGGATATACTATCGAGCTGAACAACGGGTATTTCCGCGATGCTGTAGGATACCTCAAGGAGTACGAACAGGAGGACATGAATATTTCCCTGTTCGACATGATGGGAGGCGCGGTATGATCTACGCCCAAGAATCCCTCATTGACGAGATCATCGTGGACAACTTTGCGGGCGGGGGTGGTGCGTCAACCGGGATTGAGCTTGCCACGGGCAGGCGGGTGGCAATCGCCATCAACCACGACCCGGACGCCATTCGGATGCACCGTACCAACCACCCATACACCGAGCATTTGCAGGCGTCCGTATGGGATGTGGACCCGGTAGCCGAGTGCCGGGGCCGACCGGTGGGGCTGGCGTGGTTTTCACCGGATTGCAAACACTTTTCCAAAGCCAAGGGCGCAGCCTTGGTGGACCGCAAGATTCGCGGACTCGCTTGGATTACGCTGCGCTGGGCGGCAAAAGTACGGCCCCGGGTCATCATCTTGGAAAATGTGGAGGAGTTTCAGACCTGGGGGCCTGTGCGGAAGGGCAAGCCAGTGAAGAAACTGGCGGGCACCACGTTCCGGAAATTCATCGACCAACTCACTGAGTTGGGATACACCGTAGAGTATCGGGAGCTGATCGCGGCGGACTACGGTGCGCCAACCACCCGGAAACGCTTTTACCTGATTGCCCGTTGCGACGGAAAACCCGTTGTGTGGCCGAAACCGACTCACAGCAAAACCGGCGCAGATGGATTGCCCAAGTGGCGCAGCGCGGCGGAAATCATCGACTGGAGCCTGCCCTGCCCATCGGTATTCGCATCTAAGGCAGAGATCATGGCTGAATACGGCCTGAAGGCGGTGCGTCCGCTGGCGAAAAATACCATGCGGCGGATTATTCGAGGTGTGGACAAGTTCACCATCCGCAGCGGCAAGCCGTTCATCGTACAGCAGAAATTCCAGAACGCTGCGCAGAACATCGAAAAGCCATTGACGACTGTTACGGCGGTAGGAGCGCATGAATTGTGCAGGCCGATTCTGGCATCCGCGATGATCCAGTATCACACGGAACAGACGGAACACGTCCGGGCGTCCGGGCTGGGTGCGCCCATTAACACGGTGGATGCCTCCAACCGATATGGGCTGACCTGCGCAAATCTGGTGGAGTATTACACCGGTGGCAGACCGCTGGACATTACGGACGCTATGCACACGGTAACAAGCCATGATCGCGAGGCCGTGGTGGCCGCCCATGTGGTGAAGTTCAAGGGCGACAACCTGGGGCACGGCATGAAAGAGCCGATGCAGACAGTGAACACCAGCGCCGGGGAGTTTGCCGAATGCGTGGCATGCATGGCGAAGATGCACGGCGGTGATAACTTGGGGCACTGGCCCGAGATACGCGCCCTGCTGAACGAGTATTGCGGCTACATGCTGGCGGAGGACGAGGTGCTTCTGCTGGAGATCAGCGGCGCACTGTACTACATCGCGGATATCGGACTTCGGATGTTGTCTCCGCGCGAATTGTACAACGCCATGGGGTTCCCACCGGATTACATCATTGACCGTGACTATTTGGGCAACGAGTACAAGAAAAGTGCACAAGTGGCCCGCTGCGGGAATGCCGTGTGCCCGCCCATGGCAACGGCTCTGGTGAGGGCAAACCTCCCAGAGTGGTGCGGGGCGGAGATCACAACCATGGCGCAGCTGGCGGACTGCGTGGCGGTGTGAAAGGAGATCCCATGAAACCATCGCATGAAGAGATTGCCGAAACCCTGCGCGAATATGCAGAATGGGCTGATGCGAATATCTACGAAGTACCTATTATGCTGCCGGATGATTTGAGAACGGCGGCTGATATGCTGGAGAAAGGAGAATGATATGGACGCTGTGAAGTTTGTGGAGGCGCGACGCCGGATGTTTGCGATGACGGGTGAAAACCCGAAATACAGCTTGTTTAACATGGGAACTCCGGCAGCAGATGTAGTTCGTGAAGTGGAAAAATGGGCAGTTTCTCACCCACACAAAACCAAGCAGGAAAAATTTTTACAGCAGTGGCCCAAAACGTGGATTGGCCCATCGGGGATTATACAAATTAGCCCGTGCTATATAGATTCGTCATATCTTACGGACGAGGGTCGGTGTGCTGCCGAAGGGAAATCCTGTGACACTTGCCGCCGTGAGTTTTGGATGCAGGAGGTGGAGTGATGGAAAACCTGTTGCAAAACATCGCCAGCGGGCTGTGGATCGTGTTGGGTGTGTACTGTTGCGGCGCGAAAATGGACGGAGGTGACAGCGATGCGGCTGATTGATGCGGATGCGCTCCCAAAACTGTTAGATGCCGAATATAAACAAACGATGAAACTGATATGGGAAGGGGAAACGCACCTTGACACTTTAGCAGAGGGGTTTACGGAGGCCGCCCACATAGCGAAATATATTGCCCCCACCGCGGACGCGGAGGTCGTGGTGCGGTGCCAGGATTGCAAGAACAGCTACTACGCTGTGGATGATCTGATATGCTCCTACGGACCGTGCGTGGATTGTCCTGTGTCTCCAGATTTCTGGTGCGCGAATGGCAGACGGAGGGAGGATGCCCATGCCCAAGACTAACCCCCGCAGAATACCCCGAACACAGGCCGACGTAGACAAAGCCTACAGCAACGGTGTTGTGGAGGGCTTGAACCGGGGCATAGATCTGATGCTGTATGTCCTGATCGACAAGCACGATGCGCCGATGGACGATGTGCAGCAGCTTGCCGGTGAATTGAACCACGCCGCTCAGTGCGTGGCGGAAGGGTACGTTACCTGGGCAGATATCCGGCAGATGCTCAAAGAGTACGGCGTTGAGACAGCGCTGGAATAGGAGGTACGATGAGCAACAAATACTCGCTCCCCTACGATATCCGCATGGAATGTATCGCCTACGTCAGGGGCTATCCCCGCCGGGTCCGCGCGTACAATGCGGCCCGCGAAGAAGTGCTGGAGTTGTCAGACTACGCCATGTCCGGCATGCCACACAGCCCCGGTAACAGCAGGATAGCCGAACGCAAGGCGGAACGGCTGGCAACCATAGAGAACTGGCCGGAGACGAAGAAAATGCGGGCCGTGGAATACGCAATGGACAACGTAGGCAGGGACATTGCCAACGAGAACGTGCGGCGCAAGCTGGTATGGGTGATCATGCGGAATTGCGAGAACCGGGACAGATACCCGCTTAGAATCATGGACGGATGCGGATTCAGCGAGAGAACCATGAAGCGCCGCAAAGCTGCATTTTTGTGGCACGTAGCGGATTATTTGGGCCTGGTTTCCTAAAAGTTGGCCCATTAGGCACATAAAAACGTGCTAAAATAGTATCATCGGAGAGTGGAACCAGTCAGCCCACAACCCGAAATTTCATTTTTCTCCTCTTTCTTTCCTCCATAGGTTAAGGCACAGCCGGTAATGGGTGCCTCCGCGCAAGCGGCCTCGCAAGGGCGTTACCGGCATGCAGACACTCACGGGATATCTCGCGGGTGTCTGTTTTTATGCGGGTGTAGCCAAAAGGTAAGGCACGGGGCTTTGACTCCCGTATGTGCTGGTTCGACTCCAGCCGCCCGTTCCAAAAGATAGTAGGGGTGCCCAATTGGGTGGGTGAACTTGTGCCAGACATAGCGCAGAGGTGGGAGCGCGGCACATAAACAGGAGAAGTTATGAAAATCATTAAGCACGGGAAACAAGATAAATTTGCCCGGGCAGAATGCCCAACGTGCGGGTGCATATTTGAGTTCAATCTGAGGAGCGAAGTCCAATACGTGCAAAATGTCGAGCACGACTACATGACCGGGAGAACGATTGTGCGACCGGCAGATGCGTATGTCATGTGCCCGGAGTGTAACGAACTTTTTGAAATCACCCCAAATATGTTAAGAAGGGAAGAAGGTGACATAGATGGCAAGTAAAATCACGCAAGCTATGAGAGAGCAAGTCCTTGCCGACTATGACGCATGTAAGCATATAGCGACTGTGGCAAAACAGAACGGGCTGTCCGAGCCGACTATCCGCAAGATCATCGTACAAGAACGCGGAGAGAATGCCATCTCGCACACCAGGGGCGCGGCATCAGCGTCTGTTACGGCCAGGTGTACTGCAACAAATGAAGAAATCTCGCAAATTGTTAGGGAGTCATTCCAATACTTCAAGAGGTCATGCGTAAAAACTGATGAGGAATGTGCCGATAAGCTTAACGACTATTTCCAACAGTGCGTAGAAGATGGACAAATCCCCACGGTGGAGGATATGTGCCTCGCTCTCGGTGCCGTAACTCAAACGGTTTTGGACTGGCAAAAGGGATCGCTGGGCCCCGTGAGGGCTGGCATGATAAAAAAGGCCAAACAAATTTTGGCCGGAATCGACGCAAAATTGGTCTCACAGGGCAAAATTCCGCAGATTACATACATTTTCCGCGCAAAGAACTTTTTCGGCATGACCGACAAGCAGGAAGTCGTTCTCACGCCCAACAATCCCCTTGGGGCAGAAACCTGTCTCTTATACACATCTCCGAGCCCACGAGACTCCTGAGCATCTCGTAT
>ENA-OZTQ01000043-OZTQ01000043.1-human-gut-metagenome-genome-assembly--contig:-NODE-43-length-22584-cov-8.593724_pt1 | contig 22584 bp, 11 predicted proteins | sample MGYA00244231_ERZ653992 | MGnify/ENA primary metagenome ERZ653992 (study PRJEB26926, sample SAMN06164456) | human gut metagenome | biome: ENVO:00009003; feature: ENVO:2100002; material: ENVO:00002003... | reverse complement strand
CGTCGAAAGGATAGCCTCCAATCTACTTTTGCCATTTTAAAATTTGTTAAAATGGCAAAGCAACTTACTATTGATGATGTCAGAAAAGCTACGGAAGAAGCAATCACTGCAGGCGAATACAGCATTGCAAAGATAGCCGCTTCTCTGAACATGAGCGAGCGCACCTTTTGCCAGCGCATGAAGGAACTCATCGACATTACTCCCAGAGTTTTCATTTCCGACATCCAGATGAAGCGGTGTGCCCGGCTTCTCCTGGAATTTCCCGACAAGCCATTGCGGGAAATAGCCCTGATGTGCGGTTTCGAGGAGGCAAGCGGACTGTCGCATGCCTTCAAGCGTGCTTACGGCCATTATCCCACTGCATACCGTGAGATCCATAGGACGGATTCTTTAAGAAATCAGACAAAAGAGGTCCATTTACCGAATAAATGACGGCCAATACTCACTTTGTCTGATTATTACATGAGATTGGCAGACTTTTACATGCGATGTTGGGCAATGCGGGCCTACTTTTGCATCTTGAAGAGATACTATCTCTTTCTAACGCAATCATCACACATCATGCAATGATACTCCGTGAACTGAAAATAGCACTCCTGCTTGCGACAACCCTGATACTCGGCCGCCCAAACAGTTATGCCCAATCAGAAATCACATGGCCGGGAGGTACGGTATTTGACTTTGGCATGATCAAAGAAGCTGATGGCGATGTCTGCCATAGGTTCACTTTCCGCAATACGGGCAAAGAGCCGTTTGTGGTTCTCGGTGCCACAGGGAAGTGCGGTTGCACCAACGCCTCCTATTCAAAGGAGGAGATAGCACCGGGAGATACAGCCTCAGTTGTCGTGAAATTCAATCCGACAGGGCGCTCCGGAACTTTCAAACAACGGGTTACCGTGTTGCTGAGTAGCCCGTCGCGCCACAACACCTTATTTATAAAAGGTGTGATAGAACCAAACGATTCAACTATAAACATTAATAATCTAAACCTCAACCAATGAGAAAGACGATCTTACTCACAATCATGCTATTGCTCGGCGTCCTCGGGATGCAGGCAAAGCTGACGAAATGGCCTGAGCATACAACAAAGTCGTTCCCCTACGACGCAGTTGTCTATGCAACCCTTGTAACCTCAGATGGTGAACCGGTAGTCATGCATGACTCTTTTATCGGCGCAATTATCGGGGAAGAAACACGTGCGTTCACCACGGGCACCTCTAATACGGATAATGACGGTGTAGAGAAGATGATTTACACAATCCGAATCCCTGTCGGAGCTGACGACGCAAACAAAACTGTGAAATTTGCCATCGGAAACCAGGGAACAATGTGTTTCGAAATGGCAAAGACCATCACCGTCAGTGGTGGTGACCAGACATTCGGAATGCCCTCCAAACCAATCGAGTTTGTCTACAATCCCCTGACCGGCATCACTATCAAGGATGATCTGAAAGAAATTACCGTTCAGAAAGGAGAAACAATCAATGACTATCTTAAGGCACTTGTGGTGTTGAATCCGGCAAATGCCAACGTAAATGCCGACGATATCGATTTTTATCCGGCAAACTCGGATGTTGTAGAGAGTACAGCAGAAGGCGAACTTAAGGCCATATCTGTAGGTGGCTGCGTAGTAAACATCTCCTACAGTGGGCCCCGCTACATCTGCACTGAAGTAACAGTCAAGGTAATCGATAAAGTTCCCGACAAGAGCATTTTCGAGGTTCTACAGAACCCCCTGACCATCACCCTCTCCCAACCAGAACTCCTTAAGAAGGATATTTATATGCAGCTTGCCGACAACGTCATTGTCGGCGACAACGCTTATGCGCTTTACGGCGATACCTTCAATGCCGATAATCTTAACTTTGAAGAGGGGAGCAATGTGGCCGAGAAGATCCTTTCAGTTGAATACTATACCGGTGCTGCAGCCTTCCAGGTATTGGCCAAGAAATACGGCTCAACTCAAGTGAAATGGACCTATACTGTCAAATCTGCAGGCTTTGACGCTGACGGCTCGTTCAATCCGGAAAAAGAATACAGCCATTCTTTCGGCTTCAACCTCAACATCCAGGCTGCACTCAGCGCCATTATTGCCAATGGTTTTGTGATGGGGCTCGACGATGAAGCCACCATAAAGATTGAAACTGAACCTGCCGGTATCCTCCTTGATGAAAGCAAGTTGACATGGGATATCCCCATGGTAGGCAGCAACTCACAAACCCCCATGATCATACTTGGCGAACGCATCGCAGGAACTAACGAATGGAAATTCGAACCCCAAGCCCTCAACAAGGACAAGGCTATCACAGTAACATACGACAAAGACTATATTGACACCCTCAAGATACAGATTCTTCAGCACGTTGAACTTGTCGAGGGATGGAACTGGATGTCGCTATATTCCGACCAACTTTACGAGGACCAGATCAAAACCTATTTTTCCAACGCGCATGAAATTCGCTCTCAGTATGAGCTTCTTTACAATGATCCCGACTATGGCTTCTTTGGCTCTTTGGGATATATTAACTGTGGCAGCACATATAAAGTCAATGTAAAGGAAGGCCAGAATGTAGACTTTTACGCTCCCGAAATCCAATATTACACCGGAGACGCTGCCGATGCAAAGGCAGAATATATTAGTTCGGGCTGGCAGTGGAAAAGCTTCCCCTATTGCTTCCGTCATTATGTGGCAGAAGTGTTAGGCAAAGCGTCATTTCCCAATGGTTCCCGGATTATCTCCAAGGACGGCTTTACCGAATGCTATGAAGGTAAGTGGGCCGGAACTCTCGAAACAATCGTTCCCGGAGAAGGCTATCTCATTTACAATTCCTCCGAAGATTATCTTGAAATTACATGGCCGTCCGAAAGCAAGCTCACCAAAGTTGAGAGGTCAAAGGCAGCGAGGTGCGCTCCCTCCTATAGCCCCTTCTCCTACAACAAAAGCCGTTTTGCAGACAACATGACCATAATCGCCGAAAGCGACGAATATCTCGATGGCGAACGCTACAGCGTTGGAGCCTACGTGGACGGTGAATGCCGCGGAGCAGGTCGCATCATAGATGGCAAGATGTACATCACTGTCCATGGTGAACAAGGCGATAAGGTTGCCTTCAAACTCTATGACAAATTCAGCGGTCAGTATATCGACATGAACGAAACCGTAGGCTTCGCACCAATATGCGGCAGTTCTGCCCGGCCCATGTCCCTCAACGCCCCCGGCACCGTCACAGGTGTGGAGGAAATAATGGCCGACGATGACTTCGAAAATGCTGAAGTATTCACTCTTTCCGGACAGCGAGTAGCCTCCGAGAACATTGCCCCCGGCATCTACATCGTGCGTGGCAAGACCTCGACCCGTAAGCTGATCATCAAATAAATCCACTATCATGTCAATCCCTTGCCATCCGGACTCGGAAGGCAAGGGGCTGACTTCCCTTTCATGCGACCAATCATTTAACAACATCATGCAATGATATCGAACACGCCACGGCGAAAAACAAGTATGCTGAAAAGATGGACAGCAGCCATTGTCATGGCTTGTTCAATGGCTAGTGTGTCTGTCCGAGCACAGGACATATCCCAGATAGCCAAGCATGACCCTCTGATTATCACCGGCTCCATCGGCACCAACAATACTTATTTCCACAGTTCCAACGGCAACAACTATATGTCGCCTTTGAGCAACAGTGTTTTCGCCAACCTTAATATCAACGTCTACGGATTTTCGTTGCCTTTCTCCATCTATTTCTCCAACGACAATCTGAATTTCAACTATCCTCAATTCTCCTTCAACATCAGTCCGAGCTACAAAAATTTCACCGCGCATCTCGGCCAATCATCGATGCCTTTCTCCAATTATATCCTCAATATGTCCTTCAATGGAATTGGTCTGGAGTACAAGGGTTCGAAATTCAGGGCTTCGGCCTTCTACGGTGTTTTGCGGCGTGCTGTCAACGACAATCCGGAAGATCCCAATCCGCGCAGAGCACAATATAAGAGATACGGCTGGGGGCTATCAGCCGGATATGGAAAGAACGGCAACAGCATCGACGTCTATTTCCTTCGCGCCTATGACTCCAAGGGATCTATAGACGAATATTGGAGGCAATTCTATCGCCCGCAGGAAAATCTGGTTGTAGGCCTTAAGGGTCAGGTGAGTTTCAAGAATTGCATCTCTCTTACAGCCAATATGGCAACCTCCGCGTTCACAGCCGATACCGAATCGCAAAAAGTAACGACAGGAGAAGCCGCCCGTTTTGACAAGATCTTTGAACCTCGGTATACTTCGAGGGTAAGATTCGCTGGCGATGCAGCCCTCAATTTCTCTTTCTCATGGCTGAATGCCTCCATCTTCTATAAGATAATCCAACCGGATTATGTATCCCTCGGCACATACTATACATCCAACAATTACCATAGTCTGGGAGTGAATCTCGGGACTACTTTGTTCCGCAGGGTTTCCCTTTCAGCATCTTTCTCGGGACAGGCCGACAATCTGGCCAAACAGCAGCTTTATACCACAAAGGGCTACGTCTACAACGGAATGGCATCGTGGAGACTTGGCAATAATTTCAATGTATCGGCCATGTATAATGGCTTCCTGCAGAAGCAAGGCGACGGAACAGCTGCCGTCAACGACACGACTGAAGTCAAACGAGTGCTCCACAGCATAAGCCTTCTCCCGACTTACAATCTTCCCGGAGAGAAGCTGGATCATACTATCTCTCTTTCCGGCAACTATACACTTAACAAAGACCTCAACAAGTTTTCCATAGGCCAGACGGATGTCAAGACATTGGCTCTCGGCGCATCATACAATATGAACGTAAAGCCATGGGAAACCAACTTCACCCTTTCCCTCAGCCATCAAGGCTCGAAAGGCTTCAACACTGAATACAATTCGGATGTTGCCTCCATTTCTACGGGACGCTCATTCCTCAAGGATAAGAATCTCAATGCTTCGGCTACGGTGTCATTATGTTACAATGAGGTGAAACACCAGTCGAAAAGTCTTTCCATGGCTCTCGATCTTAATGCCGGGTATACTCTAAGGAAGTATCATACCTTCAGTTTCTCAGCATCATTCTGCAAATACGGTGATGTCAATATCACAAAGACAAGATCAAGTCTTGACGCCACTGACATCCGCCTTTCCCTGAACTATCTCTATACCTTCACTCTCCTCAGTATCAAGCATAAAGACAAGAAGAAATGAAACGACTCCAACGACATATAATTCCTCTTCTGTTCGCCATGGTTTCGATGGCGAGCGCATTTGCGCAGGAAGTGAACATAAACGTCACCCCCGTAAGGAACATTCTTCCTCCGCAAGTAATGTATTACTTGTCCAATCCGGGACAGTATTTCAACATCTCAGTGCAGAACACGGAGAATGAAGCCAAGTTGATATACTTTGGAGTTGAACTTCGCCAAATCATTCCCTCTTCCGGAATAGAAATAACTGTTCCCGGAAAGACGCTGCCCCAGCGACCTTTCGAGATACCGGCCATGGGCACAAAAGTCCTTAATGCCGCCGAGATGCGAACCATGTTCAATCATGTCCGCATGGAAGACATATCGATGCCATCGGGTCTTTTCGACAATGTGGTCTCAGGTTCATTCGGCAATCTTCCGGAAGGAACGTATGAACTGACTCTCCTTGCCTATAAATGGGATCCCTATCTTTCTTCGCCTCTCCTTGTTAGCAATCCTGCGTTGAGCCGTACGATCTTCACGGTATGCTACCAGGCCAAGGCTCCGGAATGGATAATGCCGGTATCGACAGGAGAATTTGGGGACCATAACATAGCCACGCTATCGAAGCAGACACCTATGCTGACATGGATGGCGCCGGTGGTGAATTGCGATCCAAAACCGCGTAACTACACCTATGACATCAAAATCGTCCAGCAGATGCCCCTGCAGGCCATTGATGAAGCCATGGAGCGCAACCCAATAGTCTACCAGACTTCGGGACTTCAGATGCCCCAGTGCCTCATCCCTTTGAATGTAATCCGGAATTTCTCACCCTATGAAACTTACCTGGCGCAGATAACGGCTCGTTCCAATGCCACTCAGGCAGGTTCGCTCGACTATATCAATATAATCAACGAAGGAAAGAGCGACATCAAGATGTTTCGTGTCAAGGATTATTCCGAGGATCCGGTACAGCCTGCCACATACTCCCGTCCTAAACTGATGCGGCCAAATCTCCCCGCGGGATTGTGGTATGCACAGTTCGACCCCGCAAAAGACGAAGTCTCTTGGTCTGCACCTCAAATTGACAATGTGGGCGGTAAGCATGTATCATTTACTTATGATTTACGAATCTTCAAACCCACAAGCGGCTATTATATCTATCAACAGAGCGAATGCTTAAAAGCCGCCAATGAATTGGCCCCAATCTTTGAGCAGAAGGGCCTTGGAACCACTTCATACCGTATCCCCGCATCCATGGCGGACGCTCTTGACCCCAAGTCCGTCTACCTGATGCAAGTTGTGGCTCACCCCGACACTGTTGCAGGTGATTACAAGGCTCTAACCTTCGAAGGCGAAGGCAAGGGCATACCCGTGGCATTTGCACGCGCCCAGACCGTGTTCTCGCGGCCCGTATTGGTTACACCCAGCCCCTATCAGAGTTTCGACCAGTTTGCCTACGAAAATGAAGACATCTCCAAGGGTGTGCATATCCTCATGAGGGACAATCCCGTCATCAAGTGGAAGCCCTGTGAGGTTTCATCCGTTGACGATGGCCGGACGCTACCCAATGTGACCTATGACATTAAGATTACTCAGCCAAACAAGAAATACCCTGCCTCTGCCGCCGGTATGGAGGAAGCCCTCGATAACGAAAATCCGTTCTATGAGAAAAAAGGCCTCACATCCACAGAGTTCAGGGTGCCCTCCGACTTATTTGACATCGTAGATCCCAAACAACTCTTTTTAGTGCAGGTTAGCGCCCGGGTTGAAAATGCTTCATCGGGCGACCAATCCTATGTATTCCTCAATAAGGGCAAGAGCTACCCTGGGCTCATTGTCCTTCGCAAAACAACGGACATAACCCAGTATTCTGCCCCGCGCCTCACTGTTCCCAAACCTTACACAGAAACAGGCAACAAGAAGTTTGAGGTCCTCGATCCCAACAACTGCATCATCAAGTGGAGTGCCCCTGTAGCTTCGGGCAAAGCGCAGGATCCCGTGGATTTCACTTACGACATATCGATATTGCAGCCTACAGGCGCGTACGACGCCTCCCTTTCCACTATTCTCGGGGAGGCTATCGACGGTGAAGTTGTCTATGAGCAAAAGGGTATATCAGCCACATCCTATAAGATGGACAAGAGAGCTTTTGATGCACAGATTGACACAACATCTATGCTCCTGCTGCGTGTCCGCGCCGTAGCCGACGAAGACTATTGCCAAAAGCACAATATTCGCCTTGAGAACGACGGCTATTCAGCCCCCGCACTTGTCGGATTCAAGGCTGGTTCCGGCGATGATGCCGATATAATCGGCCTCGGAGGCATGAACCTGACAGATTCACTATATAATTTCGTCAATCCTGAAATAGTACTTCCCCGTTTCCTTCCCGATGAAGGCGCAAGAAAAGAGTTCCTCAATTCAGACATTGCTGTCAAATGGAACAGGCCGACTTTCGAAGGAGGTGCCGGAGCACAGCCTGACACGATACAATTCGTGTATGATGTAGAGCTGTTTGCCGCAAAGGATTACATTTCCAGGGAAGAGATGCTCAAGACTGCCCCGATCTATGCCAATAAGGCACTTAAGGCACAGACCGACACCATCCGTTGGGACAAACTCGACGGGAAGGTGGAAAAAGGCGACTACCTGATGCTTCGTGTCAGGCCCACGGCAGTGAACGATAAATCCGTTGCATTCCTCAATGACAGCATCAACATTGTGGACTTCGCAATGTCGGAAGTTTTCACAAGCCGATATTTCCAATGTGCAAATCAGATAGAGATTTCCAATGAAAAACCGACAACAGCCGGCGTAGCAGACCTGAAAGGGAAAAGTATACGTATCGGGGAGTATGAACTCGTGCTTGACGGACAGCTCGAAGCCTTAGAGGATAAACCTGGACATTTCAAAGGCGACGGCCATGTGATATGGGAACCTTTGCTGCTCACCTGGAAATTGGCAGTCACGTTTGATGATATCGCTGTCAATACGGAGAATCAGGTTTTTGAAGGTATTGTCCAGACATGGGGAGGAGCCCACAACAAGATGCCAAGCGCTGAAGTGGTGGAGAAGCTTTTCTCTGACTGGGGAATCGACAATCTTATTGGAGACAGCGGAATCCCTTATGCCGACATGCTCCAGGGCAAAGCCAACGACAAGGTTAAAAGCCTGGCCGAACAATTGCCTATCGACCGTTATTATCAGGAATATCTCGATGGCAAAGCCCGCGTGGCCGGACTTCTCCAGGGCAATGTGGAGAATGTTACCTTCCCGCTTGAGATTCCGAAAGAAATCAATCCCTCGCCGGTGAACTTGACAATCTCGAAAATGAAGTTTGCGCCGACCTATGCCACCATGGACTTGTTCGGCACCTTCGTTGTGCCCAATACCAAGGCCACTCAGGGACAGATTTTGGTCTTCGGCGCACCGAGGATGTGTATCAGTCCCAAGTCGCTCATACCCGAAGGCGGCACCGTGGCGCTCCTTAAGGATTTTGAAGTACAGGAACCCAAGAGCGGTTTCAATTGCAAATTCCTTGCGCCCAAGGATGTTATAGAGCCGGAAGACGGATGCTTTGTATCTTGGAGCGGTAATAAATTCGAATGGCTCAACCTCGACATCGACATGACCATGCCCTCCGACCTCAAAAAGGTGGTCAATGGTAAACGTACAGAGGAATCGCCCATACTCCACGTAGGCACCAAGATACAGAAGTGGGAAGATTTCACGGCTGAGGTATCTATCGACCCGTTCGAACATGTAGATCTCCCCGGTTATGTGTTTACGGCAGATGAGGCTATTATCGACCTTGCTTCCGGAAGCAATCACACTAAGATGGGATCCTTCCCCGAGGGATATAAACTTGAGAGCCTCGGTTTGGCAAAAGGTAAGGAAAAAGAATGGACAGGCCTTTATTTCAAGGAACTGTCAATGGCATTCCCTTCGTCAATCAAGATAGGCAACGGCAAAGAACCGATGAAGGTTGCCGTGGAGAACCTCTTCATTGATAAGTCCGGATTTACCCTCGACTGCGGCGTTGTCAACGCCATCAACTACAAGGCCGGCGAGAGCGGAACCATTGGAGGTTTCAAGTTCAGCCTTGACAAAGTTATGGTGTCGATAGTCCAGAACGACTTTAAGAAATTCGGATTTAACGGCAAGCTCGAAATCCCCCTGTTCAAGGGAGAGATTGACTACGCCTGCAATATTTACAATCAGTCCTTCACCGGAAAGGGTGGCGGCAAAGGTTTTGCATACGTATTCAAAACTTCGCAGATTGAGGATCTCAACTTTGACTTCATGCTTGGCGACCTCACTCTTGACAAGGACCTGACATATTTCCTCGTTGAAGCCATAGACAACGAGTACGGACAGACAAAAACGAACGTCGAGCTTCTTGTCGGCGGCGAGGTCACTATCGCCGGCGAGGAAACCTTAAACAAGAAGCTGGCCAAACTGCCCTTCAAACTTCAATTGCCCCAGATTAAGTTCTGCAAGATGCGCCTTGCCAACAATGACGGCTTCGAGTCGGTATATGAGAGCGGGTTGCAGACTTCGGCGGCAGCGGCTACCCAAAAGATGTTGGCTGACGTAGAGAGCAGCAGCGCTATCGGCGCCGGGTGGTGGAATGAAGCTTCGAAGATTGATTTTGGAGAAAACAGCGGCCTCTACCTCAGCATGGGACAATGGGGCTGCGCATCGCCACAGAAGAAGATCGGGCCATTTAAATTCACACTCAAGAAGTGGGGCTTTGATTTGCATAGAGACGAAAAAGACCCCTACATAGGCATAACCCTTGGCGGCGATATAACCCTTTGCGAAGAACTTGAAATCAGTGCCGGCACTACATTAGAGTTCCAGTCATGGGTAAAGAACATCGACGACCTCTCCAAAATCTCGCTTGACTATAAGGGGACGAAATTTAGGGATGCCTCCTTTGCCGTTGACGGCAAGATATTCAAGTTGGAAGGAAGCCTGAGCTGTGCCGAAGACCCGGGTAAGGATTCGGGATACGCCGGTCAGATTAAAGCCAGCGTCAAAGGCGGCCTCTTTGAGGTGACCATTGACGGCGGATACTATGACCATAAGGAAGAAAACAACAACTTCAGCTGGGGCTACTTCGATATCATGGCAGGAGGCAAATGCGGCATCCCCGCCGGTCCTCTTACCATCAACGGTATCCACGGCGGGTTCTATTTCAACTGCGCAAAAGACTTCACCAATTCGCAATCCGGCAAAGCCGTTCCAAAACCGGCCAAGGGTGTCATCGGCATCATTGCCGGTATGGGCCTTTCAACCGTCGATAATGTAACACTCAAAGGAAACCTCGACCTCACGGTTGTTTTCGACACCAAGAAAAAAGACTTGACAACCTTCATCTTCAAGGGGGATGTCGATGCTGTTGGCGGTATGGTCAAGAGCAAGGTCAATATGGTCTATGAGAACAATGATCAGGAACAGTATTTCCAACTCAATGTCACCGTCGATGCCAAAATGGATGGCGGAACGGAAGAACTTACCAAAAAGCTCAAGGCTCTTGACTCCACTTTCGAGGGATATAGTGAAGACCTTGGAGATTACGCAGGTAACTTCACCGGCTCTGTCAAGGATAACAACGACTCCAAGACCGAAGACTACAATAATACGATGAAGAAGTATGAAGAGAAGAAAAAGAAAGACTCTGACAAGTCAGACTCCGGCATCAAAGCCCAAGGTCCCGGAGCCCATGTAGAGCTCGACTTCTATATCGGACATAAGAAAACCGGTAGTGATACTTCATTGAAATGGCATGTCTATCTCGGTCAACCCGATCCGGACAAGCGCTGCACATTTACACTTATTGACTTCAGTAGCAAAATCGTTACTGTGGCCGTGGGAGCCAATGCATATCTGTGCGTTGGAAACGAGCTGCCCAACAACGGAAACCTTCCGCCCCTTCCCGTGAAGATTCGCAACTTCCTCAACGGATCCTCCTCCGGTACTTATGAGAGCGATGACGTATCCAAAGCCGACAAAGCCAGGAATGAAGCCAAGACTCGGTTTATGTCCAACGCGGCCACCGGTGGCGGCGTGATGATGGGTGCTGCCGTATGGGGTTACATCAAAGTTGACCTCGGACTTTTCTACGGCGATATGGGCGCAGAAGCCGGATTTGACCTATCCATCCGCAAGCTTGGCACGGAGCGATGCATCAACCTCAAGGGTGGTACGCCTGGCCATAACGGATGGTATGGCGAAGGCCAGCTCTATGCCTATATTTATGCAAAGTTCGGCATACGTGTCTTCCTTGGATTCTTCAACAAGAAGATTGACCTCCTTGACGCAGGTATGGGTGGCGTCCTCAGATGTGGTATGCCCAATCCCAACTATTTCACCGGCAAAGCCCGTGTGAAACTCCGTCTGCTTGGCGGCCTTGTCAAGATCAACAAGAAATTCTCCTTTGAATGTGGTAACGTCTGCGAGATGTTCTTAGGAAATGCTCTCGACAACTATAAGCTCTTCGAAACGTGCAACATCGGTTCCGAAGATTGGGACAAGGCAGTCGAGAATCCTATCGACTGGCAGATTCAGAGCCGCCCCAAGGTAACCACTCAGTCTGATATCAATAGCATTATCAATGTGGCCGACCCCAACGAAGTTGCAAAACTCAAGGAATCGAGTGCTGCCGACAACTACGACGAGAAGGCTATCGAGCGTCTTGCAAGCCGTAAATTCAAGTTCGAGATTATGGCCGACTCCGTGCCTACTCTGACCGAGTACTCGAACCTTAAAGATGCAAAGGCCGGTAAAAATGGCAAAACGAGCGAAATGGAGTATTTTGTCAATGGAGACAAGGTGACGCTGAGCGTTACAGCACTTAATCCTAACAAATATTACCGTCTGCGCATCAAAGGACGTGCCAGGGAATTTGTCAAAGGAAAATGGAATCATCCCGAGACTTTCGATACAATCGACAATAAATGGAAATTCCGGCCCTGGACCCAGACCAAGGATTTCTTCTTCGTAACCAATAACACCGCAGAACGCACTTTCGAAGATGCGGAAGACCTTGAACAACACGTAGCCCTTGCCTTCCCCGCCAACACGGATGGCTATAAGGACAAAAACGGTATCCTGATTTCCAGCAAGGATGTGCATGTCCTTCCCATTGACCTCAAGCATCCTATAATCTCCCTTAAATATAGGATGAAGGGAAAAGCTTATAATAAGGGAAATCTTAAATGGTACCTATATAAAGGGACTCAGATTGTGTCCAGTGCCAACAATAAATGGATCGAGAACGACTCAGTGTCCATAATGACTCCCGATGGCGGACTTGAACTGTTTAATGTTACACGTCAATATGGCCATTGCAGACTTGTCCTGCGTTACGAATGGGTTGAACGCTTGAGGAGTCCGGCAACATGGACCGAATATAAGAACTATGTAGTCTACGGAAATTCTCCCGAGGAAGTATATAAGAGAGAACAACGTAATCTGCTGAAGAGTTTGACAAGTAATACAAATACAGTAACAAGGACTCCTACACCATCGAGGAATACCGGAACCGGAAGAACCGGAAGAACCGGCAGCAGTAGCAGCGGTAGCAGTAGCAGCAGCGGCAGCAGCGGCAGCGCAGGCACAAGGAATGTCTCTTTAAATAATTACCGCATAGAGGTGAACAAAATCGATTATGCCACTACGACAGATTTGGGAGAATCCACTGATGCATCCAGCGGAGGAACTCGCTATCGTGTGACCATATACAAGAAAGAAAGTGCCATGGTCGATGCTCACCAATCCAAGGATCTGATGGATCTGAGCAACGTATATCTTTACGGAAATCCGCCGGATGGAGATAAGATATTCGATAACCCCACAAATAATACAGAGCCTTACTTTGAGGCATTCCTTGGAGTGCGGCTCGACCACATGACTTTGAACATCTCTCGACAGAGCGATCAGTATCTGATTGGCGACTTCCAAAAGAGTGATTCCAAATTCAGCGTGGCTTCCACCGGTTTGCTCACTATTACGTCAAATCCCTTCACCTACATGAGCTATCTGAGCAATATGTTCTTCATCGGAGGTCGTTATTTCTCCTCCGCAAAGAACAATCTAAACTTCACATGTAGGTCCACGGAGTCAATGTATATAGATACGCCCCTTGGAACGTGGAACTTCGGTTTACTTCAGGTCGGGAATTATCTCATATCCGATGGTCAGGTCTCTATCAGAGATAAAGTCACGATGGACAGAACTAAGATTTTCAAAACACACGTCAGAACCCTATGGCCTCTCTATAGCCGTGGCACTGTTTATCATAACAACCTGCTTGGTGAGGATACCGACGGTTTGATTACTGAATTGCCGTTGACCGAAAGGGCTCAGGCCGAGGTTTTCTATGACCTGTTTGATGTATGTGCGAAAGTCTCGGATGAGATAGGGGCAACAGTTCATTATCAGAACGAGTATAAGAGAGGTAATATGAAAGACTGGATGGCAACTAATGCCGGACGTATATTCACCACATCCGGGCGTTACAATCGTATCCGCCTGAATATTCCGGCATATCAATATGGTGTCATCTGGAATTCGGCATCCTACGGTGGGCTTAACCCCAACAAAACTTTTGAGGATCCTTGGAACTCAAGACATTTCCGTATTCTTGCCCATCCGGCTGTCGGATCTCCGAGTAGCCATCTTGGTAGAAGGCTTTATCTATACACAGCCACTTCGATGGATACCCGCTTCTCATCGAGTAAGGCCTCTGAATACAGTAACATGAAATTCACTTTCACCCGTTACCGTGTCAATGCCTGGAACTACAAGGCTATGAGGTGGACGCTCTTCAGACCGGCATCCTACAAGGAAATCAAGGACAACTGCGACTACTTCTTCAAGACATATACGAGGACTTATAAAGAGCTGATAAAGAAATTGTAAGAATATAAAGACAATGAAACATAATAAAACAAAACATATGCGTACGTTGCTTTGGGCCGTGGCTGTCACGGCGGCCGCTCCATTGGTTTTCGGAATGGTGCAAACGCAAGATCTTGGCGATGCCATGGAGTCTGCCTCCGCCGATTCGGTCTCCGCTGACGACGGTGTAATCTATCGCGACCAATTGCCCGGCACCTATCCTCTCGGGACGATAAAGCCGGATACCACCTCTCGCATAGAGGACATGTATGTATACATCAAGGCAACAGCTCGCGCTTACGGCGACAGTGTGGTGCTTCGCTGGGCCATTTCAGAGTATCCCGAATGGGAATATCTCAACCATTTCGGCTATGACGTCTACCGAGTGAACGATGACGCTGACGGATTCAAGCTCGACACTCTTGCGCAACGCATCAGGCCGCTGTCGCTTGAGCAGTTCAAGAAATGCTATCCCGACACTGTCGACTCTATAGCATATATGGGCATGGGCGCGATTTACGGCAGCGGAGATATGTATCCCGAAATGACAACCTACGAGCCCGGCACCATAGGAGCATTCTCCGAAATGGAGCAGGACCAGAAGACGCGCCTCATGGCAGCCTATCTGGCGGCCGAGTGGCGTCCCGATGTGGCGCAGGCTATGGGCTTGAGGTTCGTGGACCGCACCGCCAAGAAGGGTAAGACATATTCCTACTATGTTCTACCCTCGGTTACCGATACCACCGGACGTTTCTTCATTATGCCGGCTCAGGTGGAACATGTTTCCAACAGCAAATACAAACCGCAGCCCTACGACATTCAGATTACCGACTCAATTACCGGACATGGCAGCGTGACACTCTCCTGGAATGACACTATCAACGGTACTTTTGAGATATACACCCGTCCGGTAGGTTCTACCGAATGGGAGAAGGTGAACAAAAGACCTTATGCGCCGCCTATCTCCGCCGGGCTCAATAACGAGGACATTATCTTTGAACATTCTCATGGCCTTACCGGCGATTTTGAATATGCCATTCAGGCTCACGATGCTTTCGGCGACCTCACGGCCATGAGCGCCCCCATAAAAGTTCATTTCCCGGACATGGAGCCTCCGCGCGGTCCCGAAATCACATTGATAGAAATCGACCGCCCCGGCGAAAACCTTTGGGATGAGATATATGCTACTATCCATTTCCGCAAAGACACCATAGAGAACGACTTCGTGCGTTATATCCCTATGTATCACAACGAGCGCGACTCCCTCAAGCAATGGCGTCTTCTGACCGACCAGTATATTGCACCCACCGACACCACCGTGCGTATCGATGTGACCAAAATTTCCACCGGTCTGATTGTTATGGCGGCTGTCGATACTGCCGAAAATATTGGATATTCCATGCCCCGACTTCTGCGTGTCCATGATGCCAAGCCACCTGTGGCGCCGACCAATTTCAAGGCTTTCCCCGCGCTTGACGGAACCGTAGCCATGATGTGGGACATGTCCGACACTCTCGATGTGCATTATTACGACGTATTCTATGCCAATGCACGCGACCACCTCTTCCAGATGGCAAACCACAGCCATATAATTCCACGTTCATACACGGACACTATAGCTGTGGACGCTAACGAACGATACATCTACTATGCCGTGCGTGCTGTCGACTGGGCCGGTAATTCCGGCGCATTCTCAGACACCATCGCTGTGCTTCGACCCAATACCGCTCCTCCCTCCAAAGCGCACCTTGATTCGGCATGGGTTGACAATAAGATGATTCATACCCGCTGGATTGGCGGCGGCGATGAGATCATCGGACATTACAATTGCTATCGTCGCAAGGCCGGAAGCCGCGACTGGCAATTGCTTAGGACTTTCGATGGCGACTCGGTACGTGCCAACGGCCATGTAATGCAGGTCGATGATGCTCCCGATGGTCCCGTAAATCAGCGATACGAGTATGCCGTGGAGACTGTAAGCCTCTGGGATATCGGTTCCGGATTGACCCCTGTTTTCTCGGCAAAAGTTAACTATGACAGATTTTTGGACATTCCTGTCAAGCTTCTGGGGGATTACAGCAAAAATGATGCTTGTGTAAAGCTGGCGTGGGAGATTTCCGATGTCCCATCCGGTGCCCCATATTACTTCTGCCTCTATCGCAAGCTCCCCGGTGATGATACCTTCGAGTATATCACCGACATCCCCTCCGAACGGAAGTATTACGTTGACCCGCGGCTCAATCCCGGCGAGACGGCCGAATACTATATCTGCATACAGTTTGAGGATGGACGCCAGTCCGGACAATCGAACATAATGACAGTGTCTGCTCCCCGAAAGGAGGCTACCCCTCCAGTTCCACAACCCTAACGTTGACTGAATTATGAAGCATCTCTTATGGACCCTTACAGCAAGCCTGCTGATGATTTCATGCGGCGATTTTTACCAGTTTGGGGAAGAACCCGATGACTGGGACGGCGTCAGCATGCGTATAACCAACGCGGAGTCCTGCGTGATGGTGGGAGATTCCATGCCGCTGGGAATCGAGTTTTCGGATACGTCTAAAATCGGCAGCCCTGTCTTTTGGATGTTGTCCGACCCCAATATCGCCAAATTGCGAAATGACACCCTGAAGGCACATCAGCCCGGCGTGGTGGATGTCATGGCCATAGGAGGAAACGGCCATTTGACCGACACATGCCGGGTGAGGGTCATAGATAGGTGGGAAGCCGGAGATTTCCATAGGTGGCACCCATCCGATATGGTGATTTATGCCGACATAAGCATTGACGGTAAGCCTTGGGACAGTTCGACAATGATGATCGGAGCTTTCGTCGGAGGCGAACTCACCGGATTGGCGGTGCCCCGCGAGGCTTTCGGCATTCCCTATGCCGAGCTCCGAATATGGGCTCCCACAAATCAGGGGCAGGGCAAAATAGACCTTCGCTGCTATGATAGAGAAAATTTCCGTCTCTATGTCCTAAGGGACGACATAGAGTATGACGCATATCAAACCCTCGGAACCCTTTCCAATCTTTATCCAATAAAATTTGAACGATGAAAACCATAAAAAATATATTGGCAATAATCGGCATCTTGATATTTGCATCAGGCTGCACTCTCATGCTTGATGAACCGTCCGCTGATGGCAACGATGATACGCCTAACGGCGACGGTTTCACAGCTCCGCGTACCGAGCAGACCGAATTCGGCGATGTGACCTATCAATTTCAGGATGGCGTCCGGCTCATCAACGAGAAGTATGTGCCCTATATCATTTCCTGCCGTAACGACTCCACATTGGGTCATACCGAAATCCTATTTACCAAGAATATTCCCTCCGACCTTCTTCCGCAGCGCGGCGATTATATCGCCACCACCATGAGTCAGCTATTCCAGCAGACACTTTGCGACGGGGTTGACAATATCGAGGAAACCGGGGGAGGATATCTGCTGATATCCCATCCCGTGCCGCTTATAAAAGTATTCAAAGAACTTGACTTTTCGATTGACGCAAGAATTGCCGGAGACTATGAGGATAGTTCGAAACAATCTCGCTCGGGAGGAAATACCCCGAAACTGAAAGGTTTCCGTCTTGTTCCCAGACATAACTCATATTCAAGAGGGGAAGAGGTTGACGGTGAACTCTCAGAATCCCTCTTTTCCTTGGCATTCTGGGATGGTGATGAGAGCAAACTCAAGGAGTTCGAAACTGATCCGGCAGATTATCATAAGTGGGAGCTTAATTTGGTGGAAAAAAAGTCACATGCTTCATTCTTATTTCCGTCAATAAGACAAGGCGGTTCAGCAACTCACTCTGCAACAAGGGTTGGACTCGCAAGTTATCAAAATGTCAAACTGAAGTTTAGCCTGAAAAACGGTTTTGACCTTGAATTGAGCAATGATCTCGTGCAGACTTATTCTTTTCGTTCGGAGGCATGCGACCGGTGGTATGCATTTCCCGTGGTTGGATCCACAGGAATGACGGTGCCCAAAGATGGGATTCTCCATGAAAACAGATGGACTAAGTATGACTATGCGCTTCCTCTTCCCGTGTTGCCATCAATAGGACTTGATGCTTATGTGGCTAAATTATGCATTGATTTCAATTTTGCTTTTGCTTATGACGAGGCAAGCAAAATCACAGGCGATAAAGTTTTCCGTTATGAAGGCGCGCAAAAGACTCAGTTTTTTAAATGGAACATGAAGACGGACAAAAATTATGAAACCACAGTCAATCGCTCCAAATCTCTGGACGTCACTGATCCCCGTCTTCGGAAAGATCTCTCGAATACCGTATTCCAGTATGCGACAAGAGGTTTTCTTCATATTGATATTGGTGTTACCTTAGGTGCGGCCACATTGGATATCTCTCCTCTTAGAATCAATTTTGACGCTTCCTTTACTCATAAAATGACAAATGACGGAAGCAAATCCAAACCGTCAACTCTCAAAGCCCCAGCTCCTTATGGTAAGGAATATTCGCTTGAAGCCACCGATAAAAGCCTGGATGAATGGAAGGGTACTCTTGCTGTGGGATTATCGACAGACATGAAAGGCGGAGCTGATTTAGGTGATTTAGCTGACTATTATGACTGGTTTAAGCACGCTGCTGTTTCCATGAAGTGGGCCGAAGGCTCGATGGTCCTGTGGCGCATAGCCGACAGTGCCTATCCGGTCATTGAATATCAACAGACATATACCCCTTCAAACTATACATATCACGGCACTGTCATGGTGCCCCATCCTGGAAAGATAGGATGGTTTAGCGTAAAAGAGGACATTGTGCAGGATTTTGTTGGTTTGGAACTCTATATATACGACGAAAATTTTAATTACATTAAGAGAGCTAAATGCTCTACGGAGCCGGTTACAAGTAATTATCATGAATATACAATCATAAAATATGGAAAAGAATACGGTTTTGACTTCACTCTCGATAATACTGAATTGCCCCCCCTCAGCAAATATTTCTATGTGGTGCCCGCTTATAGGGTACGTGATTCTTCTGCTGATAAGAAGTATCTATTTTCGAAACCCTTGAAGTATACCACCCGTTTAAATACGGGCCAGATTAATGGAGTGGAGACCTTATGGGTAGAGAACGATGACAAATACTGCAAACCCGGCTACTGCCTCGACGGTATAGCCATGGATGCCGACTGCCTTTTTAATGGTTCCTCTCCGGCGAATGTTAATGTGAAGGTCGAATTCTTCGATTCAGACGGCAGAAATGTGATGTCAAAAGATTTTCAGTATGCAATCGGGACATCTAAAGGAGGTAAGATTAAAGCCATCTATCTTATCAATCACCGCATCGAGACTGTGATTGATAAGGCAAAAGTTACCCTTTGGTATGACGACCCCTATCTGCAGAACTCCGTCGACCCCTCAGCCCGGAAGATGATTCTCGATGAATTCGAAGTCGTCTATGACGACAACACCGAATGGTGGCCTGTATTTGACTACGCAGACCCATCCTATTGGACTCAACAAGGCTACCGCATAGGGCGGTAATACCCCGAGCAAAGATACTGTTTCAAAAAGTGTGTCTGAGAAAGGACATGCTTTTTGAAACAGCGTCAAAGGGTGCTCGCACAATGACTCTTTGGTAAAATCCGATGAAAAATCCAACGAGCAACTATTGTTGAGGTTTTCAGGTTGGACGAAAAAACGGTAATTTTGCGGGATGAAGCAGAAGGGAGGCAATGGTGGAAAACCCAGGCGCGGATGACCCCTGGGGCCAAGGTTGATTTGACCCCCGAAGCCAAAATCGGGATGACCCCTTTGCCCAAAATAAAAATGACCCCTGTTGACATAGAGCCACCAGGGGATTTTATATGTATCTTTGGTTTCCGTTTTGGCCGACGGGGGATAAAACCAAAGAAACATGAATACAAAGTTAAAAAACATTCTCCTGTGTCACGCATCGGGAATGGGAATAAAAAGCATCAGCAGTGCTTTTGACATCTCGAGGAACACGGTGCGGCGCTATGTGAGAATGTATCAGGACAGCGGTATCCCCGCTGAAAAGTTGCCGTCGCTGAGCGATGCGCGGCTGCAGGAACTGTTCTCCATACCAGGATCGCGGGAACACAAACCATCGGAACGTCAGATCCGGCTCGAAGCCCTGTTGCCGGAATATGCGGCAAGGCTCTCCCGAAAGAGCATGACAGTCAAGCAGCTGTACGAAGAGTATCATGCAGACCATCCCGACGGATACCTTCGTGCGTCCTTCGGGATGAAACTCAGGCAGTTCATGCTCCAGACCAACGCCATAGGCCATGTGGAGCACCGCGCCGGTGACCAGATGTATGTGGATTTCGCCGGAGACAGACTGGAGATAGTCGACGAGGCGACTGCCCAAGTGCGGAAGGTCGAGGTGTTCGTCGCCATACTTCCGTGCAGCCACTACACATACTGCGAGGCAGTGTGGTCCCAGAAAAAGGAGGATCTGATAAAGGCATGCGAGAACGCCATCCGTTTCTACAGGGGTGCCCCGTGCGCCATTGTGCCGGACAACCTGAAGTCGGCTGTCACGCGCAGCGACCGCAACGAAGCTGTGATCAATCCGGACTTCGAAGCCTTTGCCGAGCATTACGGATGCGCCGTAGTCCCGCCCCGGGTGCGGCACCCCAGGGACAAGGCACTGGTGGAAAACGCAGTCAAACTGATGTACCGGTCTGTGTATGTCGATCTTGAGGGAATGGTGTTCCATGACCTGGAGTCGCTCAACGATGCAATCCTCAGATCTCTGGAAAAGTTCAATGCGCGCAATCTGACCCGGCGCAGGGAATCCCGCCGTCAGCTTTTCGATTATGTCGAGAGAGACAGCCTGCGGCCTTTGCCCGCGGACCGCTACCAGATGAGACAGCGGACGGTTGCCACAGTCCAGCGCAACAGTTACGTAACGCTGAACAAGCACCACTACAGTGTGCCGGTACAGTATGTGGGCAAACGCGTGGAGATGGTATACGACAACGATAAGATCGACATCTTCCATGGCTTCACCCATGTCGCAACGCATCACCGCAACGACACTCCGTACGGGTACACGACAAAGCCGTCCCACAATCTGCCGGGGCGCAAGGGAAGCTGCGAGAGTGACTTGCAGGAACTCCTTTCCCGCGCCGCCGTGATCGACAACATTGTCGTGCACTACCTGCGTGCGGTCATCGAGGACAAGCGTTATCCAGAACTTGCTTTCAGGGCCTGCCGTGGCATCATGAACCTGGAGAAAAAGTACGGGCAGGAACGCCTTGTATCCGGGTGCGACGCGGCCATGGACGCACGCCGCTACAGCATCAGCGACATGGTGGACATCCTCGAGTCCGGGGCGGACGCGGATTATCTGCCGGGAGCCGAGGCTGATGACCGGGAACCTCATAGACCGGCCCACCGTAACATACGGGGCAAAGAATACTTTGCCGCCAGCATAAAACAATCAACACAGAACAACAACGCAGAAAATGGAAACAAACGATAAAACCTCCCCTGTAACTCCGGAGAAAGACCGCAACTCTGTCTCTCTGGATCTCATGCACCGCATGCGCCTTCACGGAATGGCCGCCGCTTTCTCCGAAAGCCTTCAGGCGACCTTCGCCGAGACAATGACACCTGACAGCTTCCTCAACTGGCTGCTCTCCAGGGAATGGGACTTCCGGGTGGCCCGTAACATCGAACGCCTTATAAAAGGCGCGAACTTCAGATACAACGACGCATCGGTGGCGCAAATCGACTACACGCTGCCGCGTGGCCTGGACCGCAACCAGATGGAACGTCTTGCCTCGCTGGATTTTGTCCGCAAAGGAGACAACCTGTTCATCACAGGCTGTGCCGGCACGGGCAAAAGCTATCTGGCCACAGCACTGGGATACGAGGCCTGCAAGGCCGGAATGCGTGTCCTGTACGCAAACGCCTCCAAACTGATGGGCTCTCTGAAAATCGCAAAAAACAAAGGGACAATCGAGACGGAACTGAAGAAACTCGAGAAAACGCAACTCCTTATCCTCGACGATCTCTTTCTGGTTCCCCTCAATGCTAAGGAGCGCGCACACCTGACGGAAATCATCGAAGACCGACACGGACGCAAGTCAATCATCGTCACATCACAACTCCCCGAACTGGACTGGTACGACGCCATCGGCGACACCACAGTGGCGGATGCCATCCTCGACCGCATCGTCCACACCGCACACCGTATCACACTCACCGGCGAAAGCGTCCGTAAACTCAAAGCCTTCAAAGGCAGATAAGCCAAAATAAAACTGACCCCGTCGCCCAAACTCTTCAGGGGTCAAAAACAAATTATTTTCAGGGGTCAAATCAACCTTGGCCCCAGGGGTCATCCGCGCCTGGGTTTTCCACTTAACTTCTCATGTTACATAATAACATACGTTACATAAGTTACAGAAGCGTATATAAAGTAAGGGAGTGTATCGTAATTCGATTTTTGCGATACACTCTCTTTTTTTGAGTTT
>ENA-OZTQ01000038-OZTQ01000038.1-human-gut-metagenome-genome-assembly--contig:-NODE-38-length-23048-cov-7.552472_pt1 | contig 23048 bp, 20 predicted proteins | sample MGYA00244231_ERZ653992 | MGnify/ENA primary metagenome ERZ653992 (study PRJEB26926, sample SAMN06164456) | human gut metagenome | biome: ENVO:00009003; feature: ENVO:2100002; material: ENVO:00002003... | reverse complement strand
ACATAGTTCTTGGAACTGCGGCGCTCGGAATTGATCCTGGCGAGAAGTGGCGGCAGCTTTTCAAAATAGGTCGGATAACTGTTGACGAGGATGGAGCCGCAGTAGTCCCACCAATTTATACCGGCTTCACGGTACTTCTCCACCGAGCGTTCGCCGCTCATGAAGAGCTTCAGTTCGGAACGGAGCTTTTTGCGGGCTATGCCATGCCCCTCGAAAATGTCGAGCAGGTCCGCCGGGGTAAGCGAGAGCTGCTCGTTGATGAGATAGGCGATATTGCCTTTGCGGTTTGACTGGCGTTTGCCGGAGTCAAGAATCCGCCGGAGTATCTGGTGGTATTTGTTTGTTGCCATAGAGTGGTGTTTTTGACACCGCAAAGATAGCTCCCGGCGATGTGCCGCACACTATGGCGACACAGGATTACACTGCACCGGGATTGCAGTCGCTTTGAAAATGCTTGACAAGCGAATACACCTTCCGTTCGCTTATATTGAATCGGGAGGCAAGATGAGCCACGGTATATGTGACCTTGCAACCGTCGGCAACCATTTTGTTGAAGTCAACGAAAAGGTCGATATAGTCGGCATCTTCAAGACGGATGCCGGATTTTCTCAGCCTGTCAAGCAATTCCCGGTTGAATTTCAGTATTTCAAATATGGTCATGTTCCGAAATTTTTGTAATTTTGCAGTGTCTCACTTATAAAAACATCGCCTTCGGGCAAAAATTAGCATCCAGTGGAAGCCGGAAGGGCATAGTGCCCCCGGCTGGCTTCCATTGGATGCTTTATGTTTTTAGAAAGTGAGACGTCTATTAACAGGCCGGGGGCATTTTTTATGCCCTCCCCCGAAGGGCTGCGGGATCAGTTCGCGGTGTAGAGTGCCAGGTCAATCGAATCTTTCGCCTTCCAACCCTGCGCCAATGTGTCCTGAATGAACTTCATCGCGCCGGTGTAGAATGACGATAATGCAGTCAGTTCCTGAAATGTCACATATTCCGGACTGTCATCCTCGCCGAGTTTGAATGTCACCGGCAGCGAGGCACCGGCAGTCTGGACAGCAAGGTCGTAAGCGGCCTTGTAATTGAACTGGTTCTCGGTGGACAGCCAAACAGTCTTGCCGTTGTAACGAAAGCCGGACAGAATCCGCTCGTCGGTCCGAGCATTGATCCAGCCGCTGATGAGCGACTTGATTTCCTCCCCGGAAGGTTTATGGTTGAATTCCTCTTCCATGTAGGAGGTGACGCCGGAATCATCGGCGGTCACATCCCAGCGGACGCGCCATTTGTTGCGTACAGGATTGGTGCACTCCAGGAGTGCCACATCGGGATTGCCTTGGACTCTTTTCATGATCTTTAAGTGAAGACGTATTTTGTTTTACCTTTACCGAAGGTCTCAGCCTTGATGGTGGTCTCGAAAGGGAAGCCATCCGGCATTTCACTCACTTGCTGGAGGATGTTCTTCATCTCCTCCGAATTGGTGAAGAATTTCTTCTGCTCTCCGTTCTGCTCGATGGCGACCACGCAGCGGTCTTCGCCCTGCGAAGTCTTGACACCCATCTCGAAGTCACGGACTACGATGGGAAGGTTCACCAGTTCCCGGATGCTTACCACCGCCCCGGGGAATCGCTTCTTGCCGTCATCAGGCTTGTAAGCGACGTTTAGGTCTTTGAATGATTTCATTTCTGTGCCTGTTAATTTGTTAAAGAGGTTATTACACTGTGCGTGCTTCGCCATCCCGTAGAACGAGGCGACGAGGACGCTTCTTCGTTTCCGGCTCTTGACTTCGCCCATTTTCCGGGCGAACTTCTTTTTGATGCGCTTACGCAGCAGCGCGTGGTCGGGGTAGATGACGTAGCCCAGGAAGTCAATGCCATCAGAAACCGGGAACACCCTCTCGTTGTCTTTAATTTTCAGACCGATGCTTTCAACCAGATCATGCACAATATCACGAATCCTCCACAGTTCTTCCTTGGTGCCGGCAAGAACGGCACCGTCATCGCAATAGCGATAATAGAACGACACTCCCAGACGGTCTTTAAGAATGTGATCGAGATGAACCGACAGGAGCAGATTGCATAACCCCTGAGAACTCCTCAAGCCTATACTAACCCCGGACGGCATCATACGGATGAATCGTTCAAGTATCGCAATCAGCTTCTCATCCTTAAAGATGTGCCGGACGCAGTCGATAATCGATTGTTGGTTCACGCTCTCATAGAACTTGGAGATGTCGAACTTGTAGCAGAAACGGGTCTCATCCGGATGTTCGTGAAGGTCACGCTCGATATACGACTTTAGGTCATGCATGCCGCGCCCCTTGATACTTGCAGAGGTCGTTCTGATGAAGCGGCGTTTCAGGTGCTCGTCCACCACCGACATCACTGCATGAACCGCAATACGGTCTTTCATGGTCAATACCTGAATGTGTCGTTCCTTGCCGCCTTCAATAATCGTGCGCTCTCGGTAGCCCCCGGCAATTTCATAGTTGCCGGAGGCAATTTTCTGTGAAAGTTCGGCGATAACCTCCTCCCTGTGCGCAAGAAGGTAACGGCCCTGACGGCTGCGTTTACGGGCAGTACCGCGCAGAACCTGGTCGAAAGATTGCGCCATATTGGGATAGGCAATAATCTCCTCGATGATATGTCCTTCTCTACGCATGGAGTGTTTCTGGAGGTTGTCAATAAAGTTTGTTCAGGCTCCTTGAGCCTTCCGGTCACCGGGTCCGGGTTCTTCGAGCTTGCGCCTACCAAACCCTACCCGAACACTTGATGTTCCGGCTTTCCGCATAATGCGCTGTTGCCGAGGCTTGCCCCTCTCGGCACCTCGATGGGAACACGTTCCCGGTGATGTACGCCGATGGTTGGTTGTCCAGACGCGACCCGACATTCGTGTTCGCATTCGATGCATCGTTATTCGCATTCGCGTACGACACGCCGCCATTCGCATTCGCGTTGTTGTTGCCGCGATAGACCACACGGCCTATTGAGGGGCACCGCCTTACAGACTGCAAATTTACACATAATTCGCCGTTCCAGATGGAATTATGTTAAAATATAAGCCAGAACAGTGCTGCGAGACCACCTCCGGACAGGGTCATGAGGAAGTCTATCCAGTCCCAGGGGCAACCGTGAAGTTTGTCCTTGAGCTCAAGACAAGCACCGGCGACACAGGCTGAGTAGAGTGCCGGATAAACGCCGAGAGCGAGAAGTCCGACAATCAGACCACCGACGAGATGCTTGTATCGGTTGGATTTTTTGAGAAATGAGATAATTTTTTCCATAAACTTTTGTATGTCAGAAATTGTTTGTAATTTTGCACAAAGACCTCCGAAAAGACGCGATAACTTCAAGTCGTGAGGCATTAAAGCCGTGGCTATGTCATGGCTTTATTTTTTGCAGTTCCTCAAGGATTGCTTCTCTTGAGCCATGTTCCGGGCCTATGCGCACCGCTTTACCACCCATGATGACGTAGCATTCCTTTATTGTGCCGGAAGTGAAATCGTCCCTTCGCCAGTCGATTTTCTTTGCCAGTTCCGAGAGATTGATGCGCTTGCCGCTCATACGCATGTCAAGGTCAATGACAACAACCTCACATCCTTGAGCTTTAGCCTTGGAGAATCCATCGGAAACGCCGTTAATGGAACGTATCCCCTTGCGGTCCCCGATTAAGCCATTTATAAGGTATTCCGGATTCTTAACTCCGTGTCCTATGACATGTTCGCGAATTTTTATCTCCATGGTCGGGAATGATGACAGGAGGGAATATGCTGCGCGGGTATTTTCCTTTATCTCGGTCTTGTCGGCACTGGTACTTGTTTTTAGTCTTTCTCCATAGACGGGGTCGGTTTTGCACTGACGCAGTTCTTCGCAACGATGAATTATAACACATGCCCGGCACACTTCATTGTCTGGCACGAAAGCGGCGAGTTTTCCGGATTTCCCGCCTTTTGCAATGGGACAAGTGGTGCATTTGCGGATGGTGTAAGGATTATAATCAGGAACCGATTTGCCTTCCTTGCCGGCGTTGAACCGGAAGATGCCCTTTGTGTCACGCTGCAGAGCCTCGTCGCCAAGGCGCATCGCCTCGTCATGGTTCGTGGCCGGATATTTTGACTTGCGTACCTGAACCACTGTGCAGCGGCAGTTCCAGCCATTAGGCGGGTAGAATTCCTCCCAGAACGAATCGGACGGCGGGAGTGTCACCCGGTCAAGCGCAGCATGTTCCGGACGCACTTTGTCATCGCGCTGGGTGCGGTACTGGAGATTATAGCGGTCGCCGTCGCGCATGAACTGCTCCCAGCGTCCTGCCATCTCAGCCGATGCACTTACGAAGTTGTACTCGGCTCGGAGGTAGTTGGCGTTATATGTAGAGTCAATGCTTTGAACATCGTTCAAAAACTGTTCAAACGGCTTTCTATTGCCATTCTCATCGAGCAATGACGGGAAGGCCTCATGCAGTTCATGGAAAGCCTTCATGCCGGAAAAGATGTAATTGGACCGGGTTAAACGCCGGCGCATACCTTCGGTCATGCTCACCTTCTCAAAAGCCGAGTCCATCGCCGACGCATGGGTGCTGACGAACTCCTGCACGGCCGGGTCGGCCACCAGTTCCACCCGGAATTCGGCACCCTTCTCCTTGAAAAGGGACTTCATCATGCCGGTGAACAGGGATGACAGCCGCTTGCGCATGTCATCGGACGGCGCCGCCAGAGTCTCAAGCTCCGGCATACCTTCAAGCAATCGGGTATAGCGTCGGTGCAGCCCCTCATAGTCAGAGGGGCCTAATCGAAAAAATTCTTTCCGGGCTTTCTGGAGTCATCCTTGTCGCCTTTGTCATCATCCTTGCCATCGCCATCATCAGGCCCGGGCAAAGCCACCGGGTTTCGGCGCTCTCCCACAGGCATACCGTATTTGTCGGCGAAATAAGACGGGTCCACCTCATAGCGGTCGGCAATCATGGTCTCGTAGGCTACCTGCTGTTCCGGCGTATAGTCCACGGCATCGTCCCACTCAAAGCGCAGACCCTTTACCGGGAACCCATGCATAACCATGAGAGGAATAAGCTGATTGTTTATGATATCGCGGAGCATGTCGCGGTCGGACTCCACGAGGTTCATGAACACCTGCAGGTGCGTCTGAGACTGTGACAGCGAGGAACCGTCCTCGATGGTCATGGTCTGACCTATCACCAGTTTGGAGATTTCGGAATTGGAGCGGTCGATGCGCTTGTCATAAACATTGAAGGCATCCCCTTTGCCTGACTCCACGAACTGAATCTCCGTTTCCATGCCGGATACCATACCCTGACTGGCGCCACCGTTGTATATCATATCCTCCAGTCGCTTGAACTCCTTGGGGTCGCGTGTCGATGTGCGGGCGATGCGCCAGGGCATGCCGAAGATCTCGGCGAAGCAGTCCCAGAATGACATTGCGTGCTTCTTCGGAATCGTGTGTAGCGCAGCTTTCAGCAGCAGCCCGAGGTCATCGGGGCGTCCGGCTTCAATCAGCCAGTCACGATATGGGCGCTCCCGGTACTCGCTCCCGGACTCCCAGTTCATGCCGACACGGGACACCACGCGGCCTTTCTCCGGGATGACGTGCTTGCGGGGGATAAGGGTGACGCCGGAGAATGCCGGATGACCGTCGCCGTCAGTAACGACATCGCCAAGTTCAATCAGCGAATGACCGTACCAAATAGATTCAAGGCACAGGCGGCACAGATCCTTGAACCAGGACTGGTCGAAAAGATGCTCCGCAGCCTCGTCCTGTTCGCCTTTCTCATTTACGAGTTTGAACGAGCGCGACATGACGAAACCCACGCGCTGCTGTATGCAGCCCGAGAGGTGCGAGTCGGTCATTGCGTCCCGGTAGATGTCGTAGAGCTTCTGCCGGTTCGGATGGCGCGGATCAATGGCGCTTTGCCATGCCCGGCGCCAGTCCTCGATATCGTTCTTTGTAAAAAATTCGGCGTAGCGGTGCAGCTCCATGATGATGGAGGTCTGCTTGGCTGCCTTGGCACGGCTTTCCTGTTCAGCCCTGCATTGTCTGGATTTTCTGCTCATATCCTACCAATCGTGTCTAAGTTTGGGTGAAGAGTGAAATGATGTACCAAAGCCGGAGGAGCCGTCCTCCGATACCTTGAGAGGTAAGTCCGGAATAATTTTGCCGGCCTGTACACCCTCGAGCCATTTGATGGCCCGGTCGTAACGTTCCTTGCGAATCTCGCTGCCCATCTTCTGAGGCTGTGAGGCAGTCAGATGGTAAAGGACGATATCTGCGGTGTACATGACGATGAGCCTGTTCCGGTCATCGGCCGAAGCCGAGAAAACGGCATCGGTATCATATACCGGGCGCAGATAGCCGGCAATCTCTTCCATAGCCTCAGCCTCGGCATTGGCAATATTCTCCGGCGAAGACTGCGATATTACTTTCAGGGCTGCCTCGCCGATGACAACCCGGTAATCCTCATTGTCGATAAACATAATCACCACATATTTTTAGGGGAGCGACGCGGAATCGCCACCGGTTTGAAAATCTCTTGTCGTGTATTGCGCTGCAGGAACCATATAGCGCCCTCGTCGGCATCCGGCGCATCGTCATGGACACGGGAACCGCGCTCGAGAGCGAGCGTCTGTTCAATGCCGACCTGCATGTCCGGAGAATCCTTGAGCGCCTCGTTGTAGAATACGAAGCCCCGCTCCCATAAAGGCGAAACCGCCTCGATGCGCTGAATCTTCTCCGGCTTGCTGCGTTTGTCCGGAAGAATCGGAAGCTGGTAGCCTCTGATGTTCCCCTCGGCAGCAAACTCGTCCAGGATGATATCCTGCATGAAATTCGCCTCCATGAAGAATGAAATGGACACACGGTCGCGGGTACGCTCGTATAGGTCATAAAGCCACCGCACCATTCCGGACACCGTGTCCTGGCGGACATAGCAGTCTATGAGATGCAGCTCGGTTCCGATTTTGCCCCACAGGCGGCATGCCTTGTAGTCGTTGGCAGTGGTCGATTTAAAGGAAGGGTCGGTATAGCACACGAGCATGTCGTACTTCTCCAGTTTGGGCAGACGCTTGTAGCGTATCCACTCATGGCGGAATATGGAGCCGTCGTTGATGGGGTTGTGCATCATCTCCTTGTTCCAAGCCCGGTATCCGACAAAATCGGCGTATGCCTGAGCCTCCTCACGGGTCCACTTCTCTCTCCAGACAGGATTGCCATTCTTATCCACAGCCTTGATTTCCGACACATACACGCCGCGTGTGGCGCACATATTGGCCAGGACAGAGCATTTGGATATGAGGTTGCCTACCATTATAAAGCGGCCGCGACCGACATCCAGGGCGCCGAAAAGAGCCTCCTTAACCCAATCGGTCAAATCCTTCACGCGCTTTTCATTGCGGCACAGCTCGTCATCGTCAAGGTCATCGATCACGATATAATCCGGTCGCGACTCACGGTCGCGCAGACCGCGCGGCGACTGACCGCGACCCACAGCGAGGAACTTGGAACCGCCCTGAGTCTTGAACTCGCCCTCGGTCCATTCGCCGAGGTTTTTCTGTTCCCCGAAGTCGGAGATGATACGCTGGTTGAACTCAAGCTCGGCCTGAATGTCGGCGAGAAGACGGTTTGCGCTGTCCTGACTTTTACCCACAACAACCATAAAGCTGATGAGCCTTTTGGGCTGGAACATCAGCCACAGGGGGAGGAAGATGTCAAAATGGGTGGACTTGGCATGACCGCGAGGCCATTTGAAAACCGCTTTAAGGTTCGGGGTATTGCGCACCTTCAAGGCGGCGGCATTATGAAACGGAGCGTTGTGAATTACCTTGATGGGTTCGCCCGTCGTCTTGTCGCGCAATGTCAGATAGTGGGGAAAGTAGTATTCACAGAAAGCCGCATAATTTGAAAGCAGCCGGCGAATGCGCTTGTCACGCTCGGCGGCTGACTCCTTGGCGACCGACATTGTAACCGGCGTCAGTGAATTGACGCGCTTGCAATGGTCCCGCCATTCCTCGTATGCTTTCTTTATCTCAGCTGCGGATGCCATATCACTTCAGCTGATTGGAGCCCATTGACTCGATGATATACTTGTCCTGGTACTTGTTGATGGCCTTGATAAGTTCCGGCGTGACTTCCGGGTCGGTCGCCGCCCTGTACTCGAGCCACCGGGAGAAAGCCATGAAGACCTCGATCGCGTCAATGACATTGGCCTTCTTGTCGAGTTTCTCTATGACGGCTGACAGTTTCGACAGCTTGTCGGCCAGACCGGCAGTCGCCGCGATATCATCGGAGGCATTCACCTGCTCGATGAGTTTGTCTATGGTCATGAGCAGCTTGTTGACAAGTTCCGGGCGCGTGATGCTTTTTGCAGCACGCGCTTCCTTCCATCCGTCAGCGGCGCACCATTTGGAGATGGTGACGCGGGATACATCCACCTTATCGGCAATCTCGGTCATCTCCATGCCGGAGAGAAACAAGGCCCTGGCGAGGGACTTCTTTTTTTCGTTTTCCTGCTTTGTAGCCATATCTGAATGTGATAATATGCGATTGAATTTGGCGCAAAGGTGGCGTAAAATACGGTGTCCGCAAAAAAAGTGTGCAACCATTGCATACAAGTGTGCAACCATTGCACACTTTTTTGGATGTAAGGCGATTAACGCTGAATTTTGCAGCGAAATCATTATCGCACATCACATGGGCAACAGAGTAAGACTTACAAACGACACGCTCAACAGCTACGGCTACCGCGTCCTTACCGAGGGCGTGGACATGGAGCAGTATGAGCGCAACCCGATACTCCTGTATATGCACAACCGTGGCCAGGTCATCGGTGTGATCAAGGACCTCAAGAGAGAGAACGGCGAGATAACCGGTGAGCTCGCATTTGACGAGGCAACCGAACTGTCGCGCCAGTGCAAGAAGCAATGGGAATTCGGCTCACTCCGAATGGTAAGCATAGGTTTCAATGTCATTGAAACCAGCGACGCTCCCGAACATATAGTCGCCGGACAACGCTTCCCCACGGTAACCAAATCGCAGCTGCATGAAGTGTCGCTCGTGGACATAGGCGCCAACAACGATGCCATCAGGCTGTATAAAGACGGACAGTTAATAACGCTCGGCGACGGTGGCGATTGCCCCCTTCCCAGGCTGAATCATAAACCAAACAACACTCCCCAAATGGACATCAAGACACTTGCCCTGCAACTGGGCTTGCCGGAAACGGCAGACGAGGCGGCAGTCAATGCCAAGCTCGCCGAACTGAAGGGTTCCAAGGAGGAATCCGACAAGATGCGTGCAGAGAATGAACAGCTCAAGCTCGCGCAGATCACAGCAGCCGTCGATGCGGCCGTAGCCGCCAAGAAGATTCCGGCTGACAAGAAACAGCACTTCATCGACATGGGCAAGAAGCTCGGCATCGAAGACCTCAACGCCACCCTCGACGCCATATCGCCGGCCCATAAACTCAGTGAGACCATCCAGCCCGGACCGACCGAAGAGGTTCCGGCCAAGAGTCCGTGGGAACTTCGCATGGAGGAAATCCGCGCCAAACTCAAAAAATAACAAATCAAAAACGATACCGACATGGCAATCAGAGTAGACAACACCAGTTACAACGGTGAGGTACTTGAGAGAATCCTTACCGTGGCCACCACAAGCAACGAACTTGTGGAGAAAGGCCTTATCCACGTTATCCCCGGCGTGGAAAAGAAAATCAGCATCCCCCGTCTGAAGACCGGCAAGATGCTCCAGAAGCGCAAGGAGGACCCACAGGTCACCGACAGCAAGGGCGACTTCAGCTATTCGGAGCAGACGCTGGAACCCCATGACTTCATGGCTTTCACCGTCTTCAATCCCCGTGCCTTCGAGCAGATCTGGCGCAAGTGGCAGCCCAAGGGCAACCTCGTTTTCGCCCAGCTCCCTCCTGAAGTGCAGAACAAGCTGCTCGACGCACTGAGCAAGCAGGTGCAGTTTGAGCTCGGAGACCACTTCGTCAACGGCGAATATGCCGACGGCACTGACGACACCAAGCTCATGAACGGCATCCTCACCCAGGCCGCCAAGGCTACTGACTATGTCCTGGTGGATGTATCCAAGGCCGACACTATGATCAAGAAGCTGAAGGCTGTCCGCGCCGCCATCCCCAAGGCAATGCGCCCGAACCCCGACCTGCGTATCATCATGAGCGTCGATGACTTCGACAAGTACGATGACGAACTGACCGAGCGAGAGTCCAAGAACGCCAGCGAGACCGAGGTCAACCGCATGCGCTTCAAAGGCATCACTATCGAGACTGTGGCAGCGTGGCCCGACGGCGTTATCGTCGCAACGCTCTGTTCGCCGGACGCCGACGGCAACTTCTTTGCCGCTGTCAACCTGCAGAACGACGAGAGTGTGATTCAGATAGACAAGGTTTCCAATGCCAGCGAGCTTTACTTCTGTAAGATTCTCATGAAGGCAGATACCAATATAGCCTTCGGCGAGGAATTCGTTGTCGCCGATTTCCGCACCACGCCCAAGTTCAAGGCCTAGACCGCCGGTGGAGACACATCAGAAACCGGCAAATAATCATGGCAAAACTCCTGTATCTCGTACTCCATTGCACCGCGACACCCGAAGGGCGAGAGGTGACGGCCGCCGACATCCGGCGCTGGCACACCTCCCCGGTGTCGAAGGGCGGCCGGGGGTGGAAGCAGGTCGGCTATACCGACATCATCCATCTTGACGGAAAGGTTGAACGCCTTGTCAACAATAACGAGGATGCCAACGTGGATCCATGGGAAATCACCAATGGCGCCAAAGGGTATAACTCCGTGAGTCGCCATGTCGTCTATGCCGGCGGCTGTGCCCGGGACGGAAAAACTCCCAAGGATACACGCACTCCGGCACAGCGCAAGGCGATGGAGGAATATGTGAAAGACTTCCACCGACGCTTCCCCGAGGTGCGTATCATCGGCCACAACGAAGTGGCCTCCAAAGCCTGTCCGAGTTTTGACGTGCAGAAATGGCTCACATCAATCGGCATAAACCAGTAACAACAAAGTAAACCAATCATAGCGATGTCCTTCAGCGAAATCCTCAACATACTTCTCGGCGGTGGCGTCGTGGCGCTTATAGTGGCTGTCGCCACCATGAGGGCGACTGTACGCAAGGCCAACGCCGATGCCGAAAAGGCAAAAGCCGAAGCCGAGACCGTGCACATCACCAACACCGAGAATGCGACCCGGATTCTGGTGGAGAACATCGTAAAACCGCTAAAAGACGAACTTCATGCTACCAGAGAAGATCTTCAGGCCACTAAAAGGGAGATGGCCTCTACCAAGAGAGAAATGGCCCGGCTGCGCAAAGCTGTCGAAGCTGCTTCCGGTTGTCCTCATTCTGACGGCTGTCCTGTGCTTGCCCGGCTGCGCGACCACCAAAAAGACGCAGACCGAACAAGCCCAGAGCCAGCAGATAGTGACGGTCTACGACACAATTCAGACATTTACGCGGATTGTCCAGACGGAAGCGGTGCCGGAGAGCCGTGTGGAGATGAGGATATCCGTGGACAGCCTCCTTAAACTCCCGCAAGGCGCGACCTATCACCGCAAGAGCGGACAGGCACATGCCGAAGTATCAATACGTGGTGACACCATATATGTGACCGGCACATGTGACAGTCTCGCCCGGCAGGTGGAATATTACGAGGCGCTTTACCATAACGCACGAGACGCGCTGGAAAACTACCACGCGACTGTCCGGGAAGAGGCAAAGACCCGGGAATCCCCCCTAAACGCATTTGTCAAGGGACTGGTCTTGGGCATTGTCTCCGGAATATCACTGACTTATTTCATCAAAATCTCAAAACGACGCAAAAATGAATAAAGACTTCATGTACGGCATCGGTGCCGTAAAATATAAAGGCAAACCTGTCGGCTATATTGCCAAGAACTCATTCGACATGGGAGGCACCAAGCCGGAGTCAACCGACATAGAGGCCGAGCAGGTTCCCGGAGCCCCCGTCCTGGTCATACCACAGTCCAACGGCAAGATCGCGCCCAAGTTCGACATGATTCAGTTGAATTTCGAGAGCCTGGAGCAGCTTCTTGGCGGCAAGCTCCATAAGTCGGGTGAGAAGATCGTCGGCTGGACGGCTCCCCGCGCCGCAATGGTCATGGAGGGACCGTGGGAACTGGAACTTGTGTCCGGGCAGTCCATCCTCATTCCCAACGCAACCCTACTTTCCGACCTCGCCGGCAAGCTCACGCTTACCGAGACCGCCAAGATCGAGGTCGAGCTGAAGGTCGCCATGCCGTCAGCCGCCAAGGTTCCCCCTTACGGTGTATTCGCCAGCGATTCATTGCCCGACGAATGGAAAGAGGAAACCGGATGGCTGCTTCCCGCAGAAACCGAAGCCGCATGATAACGTATGGACATCACGCTTGAGAGGGCCATACAGCGCGAGGCTGCCGATGCGCTGCTGAATATAGGCATATCGATTCCGCTTAAGGAATTCAAGCTGCCTTTCAGGAAACGCCCCGTGAAACTGCGTGTGACACTCAAAAGACCATATATGTCCGGGCAGATCCAGTTTGCCCGGACATATCTTTCAATGGAGGTCACAGCAGAGCAGATGGCGGCATTTACCAAAGAGGAGCAAATGCGGTTCCTGGCGAAGCACGGAGCAGCGCTCTGCCGGATGATAGCCTATACTATTTGCGTGGGACCGGTACGCCGTCTGTTTGTCCGGCCGGTGTCATGGTTTATCCGGAACTGTGTGAAGCAACATATCATTTTGGCTGCGGCGCAGAAATTCGTAAGCCTGATGGGCACCGACCCTTTTATACCTATTATCAGATTAGCCGAACGGACGAATCCGATGAAGCTGAGACTGAGCCGGGCAGTGAAGGGGAGTTAAAGAGCGGTTACGAGCCCTCCCATAGCCCCTTCGGATTTATATGGCAGGTGGCCGACGCCACAGGCTGGAGCGTAGACTACATACTCAACAAAGTAAATTATCAGACGCTGATAATGATGCTGAGCGATGCTCCAAGATACAGGAGCGGACACAAGGCATCACAGTCAAACAAGACTGCCGGCGCTACCGCAGAGGATGACGCCCGGGAAGTTGAAGGATTCTTCAGAAGCAATTTAAAACAGTGACACATGAAGCCCGTAGAGCTTGAAATATTCCTTCAGGACGGCCTGACGCCCGGTCTCAAAAAGGCCGGTCAGACCGTCAGTCACTTTTCCAACGACACCAAGCGCCAGCTCAAGGATGTCGCCGGAGCATTGACTGTGCAGCGTGGTATCGTGCGAGACCTTGAAAAACAGTACCGGGAACTTGAAAAATCTGTCAAGAAGATGGCTCCCGGGCAAGCTGCCGCAAAGGCCTCCTCACAGCTTGCCGCTCTCAAAAAAGAACTTGATGCGGAGAAAGCCGGACTGGAAGAATTAACAAAGCAACAGCGTGAGCTCAAACTTGAGGCTGACAATGCTGGTGCTTCACTAAGGCAGCAACTCCGAAGTGTCCGGGAAGAGATAGCCACGCTGTTACTGGCTTATCGGTCGTTGACAGAACAGGAGAAACAATCTGCCCAGGGCAAAGAACTTGCCCGGCATATTGATGAGCTTACGGAGAAAGCCGGAGAACTCAACGATGCCATCGCCGACACATCTCAGGCAATAACAAACGCCGCATCGGACTCAAGAGGATTTGACCAGTTGGCCGGAGGCATACAGCTTGTTGTTGATGGATTCGGCCTTGCGACTGCCGGTGCTCAGGCACTCGGATTGAGCGAGTCCGATCTTATGGAGGTGCAGACACAGCTCCAGACGGCACTTGTGGCAAGTAACGCACTGACCTCAATGCAGGTCAACCTTCAGAAGCAGTCGGCCCTCATGCAGGGCGTCAATGTTATACAGACCAAGGCTGCCGCCACCGCTGAAACAATCCGTACATGGGCGGTAGGTCGTGGTGTGATTGCCACCAAGGCAGCCACAATAGCACAGGCAGCTTTCAATGCCGTGGCAAAGGCAAACCCTTACGTACTGCTTGCGATGGCTGTTGTGACTGTTGTCGGTGCTTTGTATGCCTTCGCGAAAGGGAATGAGGCTGCTAAGAAGGCCGAGGAGGAACGCCAGGCACAACTTGAACGAACCAAAGAGATCAATGAAGGCATAGCTCGGTCCATCGGCGAAAGTGCCGGTTCCCAGATTGCGGCATATAACAAGTTGCAACGTGCGTGGAAGGCTCTTGGAGATGATATGGCCAAACGCCGGAAATTCGTTGATGAGAATAAAAAGGCATTTCAGGAACTGGGGCTGTCGGTCAACAGCGTCAAGGATGCCGAGGAAGTTCTTGTCAATAACACAAGCAATGTGGTGCAGTCTTTCATTCTCCGTGCGAAAGCCGCCGCACTTGACAAGGCTGTCACCCAGGCATATTCCACTATGTTGGAAAGGCAGGATCTTGCGCGACGCAATGCGAGATATACGGTGAAATCCCAAGGGGACGAAGTAAGCTATGCCGATGCCCAGGCAAGAGGCATGGCCGGCGTCCGTGCTGTGCCTCATGAACATGTGAGGGCTAATGGCGGAGGCGCCACAATGAGCAGCTGGACGACATATACATACGAAGTCAGCGATGCAGGTGCTTACAATGCCGCCAGTAACCGGTTGGCTCTTGAGGCGCGAGACCGTGAGATTCAGGCTGCAACAGCTGAGGCTGACCGCCGTGTCAACGACTTACAGAAAGAGATAGGCGCGACTGAAGAAGCGCTTGACGCCCTTAAAATACCCCAGATGACCGGCGATACTACACCGCCGACCACTACTACAACTCCCACTAAAGAGGACAGGCTTGAGGCTGCGCGTAAGGACGCTGAGGAACTACAGAAACTCCGTTGGCAGAATGAGCAGGATGAAATAAACCAGATGGCTGATGGTGCAGAGCGTCGTCGCCGGCAGATTGCCCTGGACTATAAAAAAGAACTTGCCGAGATAGAAGCCCAGAGGGCATCTTTCAAGGCGCTGAACAAAGAATCCGGAGCGACAGGTCTTAATGCCGACGGATTGACTGAAACCCAGCAGACCGAGATAGACAGAGCCGGACGCATTGCCCTTGAGAACCGGGACAAAGCCATGCAGGGAGTCTATCAGCTCGAACTGCAACACATGGAGGAATATCTGAAGGCGTACGGTACATTCCAACAGAAAAAACTCGCCATGTCGGAAGAATACGACCGTAAAATAGCCGAAGCCTCCGATGAATGGGTAAAGAAGTCCTTGGAAAGGGAGAAGGCAACGGCCCTTCAGAACATAGAAATAGATGCGATTAAGCAGTCTGTTGATTGGGGAAGTGTGTTTAGTGGTTTCGGCACCATGTTCCGCGATCAGCTTGAACCTACCATTGCCAAACTCCGGGCTATTTCCGAGACTGAGGAATTCCGGAATTCAGACCTTCAGGATCAGCAGACCCTCTATGAGCTTATCGCCAAGCTCGAAGAGGCAAACACATCATGGGACAGCGGAATATTCGTTACTCTCGGAAACGACCTCACCGCCTATCAGACGGCCATGCGTAATTACATGGACGCCCAGGATAAAGAGCGGCTTGCGACAGAGGCTTTGACCGATGCGAAAAGAAAGCTCGCCCAGGCAGAGCAAAGTGGCAATGCCGATGCCATTACTGCTGCTAAGGCGGAAGTAGCGACCGCCACCACAAATATGAACGAAGCATCCGATCGGGTGCGCTCCTTCGGTGTAGATGTGCAGGATGCCTCCAATAGCCTTCAGGCATCTACGACGCGCGTCAATAATATGTTCAATACGCTTGTGTCCAGTCTTGCCGGACTTAAATCCGGCAGTCTGCAAGGCGTGGGTGAAAGTCTGATGAGCCTTGACAAACTCTTTAATAACAGCGGCGTCACAAATGCCGTTGGGGGCGCCCTTGCAAAAGGTATGTCAAAGCTGCTCGGGAATTCCGCTATCGGGAAAAGTGTTTCCGAGGCTCTTGGCAACAGCGGACTAATCGGCCAGATTATATCAGCTGTACTTTCTCTGCTCGATATCCTCAAAGATGGCATAGGAGTACTGGTGTCAAGTCTGATCGATACAGTGCTAAATGCCATATCCGGCATACTCAAGAATTTGCTGAACGGTAAAATGTTCGTTCAGATAGGCCAGTCGCTCATCGACGGTATCGCCGGCATATTTGATGCCATTACATTCGGAGGTTTCACCTCATGGTTCAGCTCAAGCAATGCCAAGGAGGTCCAGGAGACCATTGACAAACTGACAGAGCGAAATGAGTTGCTGCAGACCGCCATCGAGGACTTGACCGATGAAATCAAGGCAAGCAAAGGAACCAAGAGCGTCGCAGCATACCGGGACGCATACAACTATCAGCGCGAAACCAATGCCAATTATCTCGGCATCGCCCAGGCGCAGGCCGGATACCACGGCGCCCACCACAGTTGGAATTACTATTGGGGAGGATTCTCTCAGGAACAGATTGAGCGCCTGAGCCGTCAGATCGGACGCTCGTGGGATGGCAATATCTGGAGTCTGTCGCCGGAGGAGATGAAGATGCTCCGCGCCAATGTCGATATGTGGAAACAGATCCAGGACTCCGGCAAAGGCGGATACGGTGGCAGACTGACCGAAAAACTTGATGACTATATCGCCCAGGCCGGCAAGCTCGAGGAACTAACAAACGAACTATACGAAGGATTAACCGGGATGTCCTTCGACTCGATGTATGACAGCTTCATCGATCAGCTCATGGATATGGAGGCAAGCGCGGAGGATGTTGCTGACAATATCAGCGAATATTTCATGCGTGCCATGCTTTCCAACAAAATCGGCGAAATGTATGCCGACAAGCTGGAGGAATGGTGGAAGAAGTTCGGAAAGGCGATGGAAGACAATGACCTTACCGAAGCCGAGCGCAATGCCCTGTCCGAGGAATATATGAAGTATGTCGAGGAGGCCATGAAGCTCCGCGACCAACTCGCGGCAGCCACCGGTTACGGCAGTGATGACAAAGGTTCATCGCAGTCCGGGAAAGCCGGCAGTTATAACGCCATGAGCCAGGACCAGGGTACGAAACTCGAAGGACTGTTTGTCTCAGTACAGGGTCATGTGGCCAATATCGACGCCATTGTCGAAAATGTGGCCGAGCGCATGAGTGCTGCCGAGGGATACCTTGCCCAGATTGCCGAGAATACGAAATCTAATGCGGCGTCTGCCGAAGAGATAAAGGAACTGCTTATAAAAATCGCCAGAGACGGCATCAGAACCAAATAATAATGGACACAACCGCATTAAAAGGTCTTGTAATCATAAACGGCAAGGATATATGGACCGAATTCGGAGCCTTTCTGACCGAGGAGAAGAAGGGCGGCCGCGATAATCTCACATCCATAATGGCGCCATCAAAAGTGAAAAGCCATGTCGGGGTAAACATACGGGAAAATGACGGCACAAAATATTCCGGGAAACTCGATGTCAAAAACGAAGAACGGGATGTCACGCTGCACTTCGCCATATTTGCAGGAACCAGGAATGAGTGGCTGATAAGATACCGCTCGTTCATAACATTCCTCAAGACCGGGGAAAACGGATGGCTTTCGGTGCGGTTGCCGGAACTCGGGCTGACCATGCGCATGTTCTATGTCGATTGTCCGGGCTACAAGCCGCTCACATATCTCCATAACGAAGGGGTTCAGGCCAGCCGCTTCAAGGTGAAATTCCGCGAGCCTGTACCGTCATTCTAACGAAATTAAAACGCCGTTCAAATATGCTTATAACGATATACGACAAAGTCGGGAATCCGAAGGTGGAACTGTCCCCGAACGACAGCTCCACACAGGCGACGGAGATACAGGGCGACAATGTCCTGACTCTCTCGTTCACCTATTACGAGCATATAGACCTTGATGTCGACGACTATGCCGACTTCGAGGGAGAGCGCTATTGGCTCACCGAGAAATACCATCCGAAGCAGAAATCAACGAAAGAGTGGAGCTACGATATCAAACTCTACGGCGTGGAGAGCATGATCAAGCGTCTGCTCGTAATCAAAACCGTTGACAACGAGGAAGAGCCGGTATTCACCCTGACCGCACCGCCCCGGGAACATGTGGCGATGATAGTCCGCTGCATGAACGACGGCATGGGCAGCATCACGGACTGGAAGGTCGGACAGGTTGACGGCACCGAGAACATCGTTATCGACTACTTCGGCAAGTACTGCGACCAGGCTCTCAAGGAGATTGCCGAGAAAGTCGGCGTCGAATGGTGGGTGGAAGGCCAAACCGTCAACATCTGCAAATGCGAGCATGGCGAGCCGGTTTTCATGGGCTATGACAAAGGGCTGACCGGCATAGAACCGACAACCGCTGACAATGTGGATTTCTATACACGCCTGTACCCCGTGGGCAGCAGTCGCAACATAGACCGCGAGAAATACGGATACACCCGGCTTCAGCTGCCCGGCGGCCAGAAATATGTCGAGATGAATGCCGACAAATATGGCCGCGTGGATCATTACGAGGCCGACGCATTCGCGGACATATATCCGCGTCGCACCGGTGTGGTAAGCAGCGTCCGGAGCGAAGTCAAGACCGGTGAAGACGGAAAACCATTCACAATTTACTATTTCCGCGATGACAGTCTGCCGTTCAATCCCAACGACTATGAAATCGGCGGTCTGGTCAAGCGTGTGTCATTCCAGGAAGGAAGCGAGCTTGCCGGACTCGGCGACGAGGAAGACGGTACATATTATTTCGAGGTAAACTACAACAGCGACACCCGGGAATTCGAGATAATCACCATCTGGCCCTATGACGATGACACGCAGTTGCCCGGCGGTACGCTCGTGCCGAAAGCCGGCGACAAATATATCCTGTGGAATCTCAGGATGCCGGATGAATATTATGCCCTTGCCGAAGAAGAATTCCTTACTGCTGTAAATAAATATAATGCAGACCATAACCTCGACCTCACTGTTTACAAGGCATCCACGGACCATGTATGGATAGAGGACAATGGCATCGACCTCTCGATAGGCCGCAGGGTGCGCCTCGAGAGCGAGGAGTATTTTCCTGAATTCGGATACCGTGACAGCCGCATTACCAGAATAACCCGGAAGGTCAACCTTCCGTCGCAGATGGATATCGAGATTGGCGACGCTCTGAGCAGGACATCGATGCAGCGCATGTCCGATTTCGTCAGCGATGCCAAGAGTTATGCCCGGTCAATCGGGGAGTCAACGGCACTCCCGGACATCATACGCACATGGGACAAGACTGTGCCGACCGACAACAACCTCTTTTCGGCCCGGCGCAGTCAAAGGGAGTTTATCAGCAAGAACAGCCCCGACCGCGCCAAAAAGAAAATCATATTCGAGGAAGGTATCGATGCCGGTGATTTCATCGCCGGGGCGCAGGGTGGCACCATAGACGGCAAAGGAAACGCCGAGCTGCTCACGCTTGTTGTGCGACTGCTTATGAGCAGCCCCAAATTTGTTGACGGTCTGACCGGCGAAGGATGGCGTATCTGGCTTGAGAACGGGTTGTCGCACCTTACTGTCGACAAACTCACCGTGCGCCAGGTAATGACTGTCCTCGAGCTGCTGATTGAGAAAATCCGCAGCGTCGGCGGACAGATATGCGTGTCTGCGGCCAACGGCAAGATAAAGGAAATCCAGAAGGTCAACGGTCAATATATAATCACATTCGAGCAGGAGAACACGTTCGTCACCCACGACCTCATGCGCTGCCAGACATTCACCGGCGGCAGTTTGAAAAGTTATTGGGTCGAGATAACCGGTGTGAACGGGGGCAATGTGATTATCCCGGAATCCGAATTTGCCGGAGCCATTCCGATGCCCGGTGACGAGTGCGTGCTGATGGGTAATACCACAGACAAGAACCGACAGAACCTCATACTCATATCCGCCACCGAGGACGGACAGCCGCGTATCGATGTCCTCGACGGCGTGCATGACAAAAATTTCACAGACTGCCTCCGGGCGCGCCTCGGAAACCTTGACGGCATAACCGATGACTGGTTCCCGGCAGACAATCAGCCCCACGGCAACGGTTTGTATTCCGACAATGCATATCTGCGAGGCACCTTCCTCCTTGTTACCGGCGAGGACATCAAGACCAAATTCGAGATAGTCGAAGGCAAGATTGAAAGCATGGTCGAGGCCGTGCGCAATGATTTTGTCATAGACAAAGGGTATCTGAGCAATCCGGCATTTGTCACAGGCATGGAAAAATGGGATACACAGAACGAAGCCGTATTTTTCCTCGTCGGCAACAAGTGGATATGGGCCAACAACAATGTCCTCACCCGGAAAGGAAATTGCGCAAGCGTTACCAAAGATGACGGGCGCACAGTGGTACGCATCGTCAACAAATATATACTGCAGAAGAATGCCAATCTCCGCAGCAAACCTACATTCGCGACCAGCGCAGACGGCAAGAAGGAGGCTCTGCCGGTTTATTTGAGCTTCTTCTATCGCTGTGTCAAACCGGGCAAGCTGACAGTCAGATTCGACAGCGTGGATAAAACCGGCTTCGAGAACTTCAATTCATTTCAGATTGAAGAAGATCTGGAGGCCACCACCGGATATGTCCAGTTCAGTTGTGACGGTCTGTGGAACGGTACCGGCGACTTCAGACTGTCGTTTACCGGCGAGATATACCTGTATATGCTCGTAATGTCGACTGACAAGGTCGAGGCACTCACATACAAGTACCGCACATTGTTTGAGCAGTCCGAAAAATTGATAAAGATAGCGGCGCAGAATTTTGACAGCGACGGCAAGGTGCTTGCTGAATCCGGAATACTGACCACGGCGCAGATGACCGGGCTATACGCCATCGACAGTGACGGCAATCTCCGTGCATTTGTCGGGGCCGGCCAGGACGGTGTCAAAATCAAGGCTGACCACATACAGCTTGAGGGCATAGTGACCGCCAACGGCAACTTCAAGATACTTGAGGACGGCAGCATAGAGACAATCAACGGCAAATTCACCGGGGAAATCAATGCCACTTCCGGCAAGATCGGAGGATTCATAATCGGCACCAACAGTATCACAGCCGAAGGCGGCTATTCCGGGAGCAGCTATGCCGGAGTTGACGGCGGCACAAGCAAATTCTTCTTGTATTCATCCGGCGACGGCTTCCTGGGCTTCCAGGATAAATACCGATGGGTAGGTATGGGACTTGACACGATGCCGGCAGGTGCGGCGGTTGGCTCATGCCTGTTGAGAATATCCAATGACACTCCGTTGGAGCTTTATGATAACTATGGCGCCTATATCAACGTGTCCGGCGGCCGCAACAATATCGGTCTTCTGATGTACGGTGACATTCGGGCGAATGCCAGGGGTTATCATGCCCTGAACGGCAATGTCGTTATCGATGGCGCCGATGAACTCAGGGTCGCCACAGATATGACCGACTCCGGCACCTACACGAAATATTATGCCGGCGTGACTTTTGATCCGGGGGACTATGACCTCGACAAGGTGCGTTTCCAGGTCCGTAACGGAATAATTGTAGCAGTAATAAAAGAATGACAGTATGGCAAAAATCAATTTCCAACAATTCAGGATACCGGCAGGTATCGACAGAAGCAGGTATCAGACCGGCGATGCGCGGGAGAGCGTTGCAAACATGCTGTACCTTAATGTCAACGGCATACGCGCACATGCCCTCGCACTCAAAATATACCGTAGCGAAGGCGAAACCGACTTCACTGAAGAAGAAGTAAGAACCCTTCGGGAAGTGGCCGACACCTATGCCACGCCGGCATTTATCGACGGACTCAACGAGCAACTGGAAGGAGGTGCGGAATGAAAGTGATATACAACCGCCTCATCCCGTTCCGGGGCTTCAAGTGCATCAACCTCTTCGGAATCCTTTTCGTCCGGGAAGGCTGCGTCATGACCCGGACTGACTTCGACCACGAGGCCATACACACGGCGCAGATGCAGGAACTGCTTTACCTTCCTTTCTATCTGCTCTATGTCCTGGAATGGCTGTGCCGCCTGATACAACTGCGGGACAGCGGAAAAGCCTACCGCGCTATATCCCATGAACGGGAGGCATACGACAACCAGGGCAACCCGGATTATCTCACAGAACGCAAACCCTATAATCAATTCAATAAGATATGGCACTGACACAGGCAGAAAAAAACGAACTTCTCAACGCGATTAAAGCGGAATCGCAGAGCGTTGACGAACTGACCCAGGTGACGAGTCTCGACGGAATAGTGTCGTTGCCGGCAATCCGGGGAACCGAGGTTGTCAGCGCCCCGGTGTCGCTGCTTCGCAAACCTGCGGAGGATGCGGCTAAGACAGCCAATACAGCGGCGACAAACGCGAACACAGCCGCCTCCCAAGCCAACACGGCACGGGACCAGGCAGCCGAGGCAGCATCGACCGCCAATTCCGCCGCCGCCAATGCTGACGAAGCGGCACAGGCGGCAAATGACGCCGTGGCGGCAGCCCAGGCCGTAGTCCAGGATTACAGGGAAACCGCAGAGGCGGCCCGTGAAGGAGCCACTGCCCGGTTCTCTCGGTTTGTGCCGCTTGATGTTACGACCGAGGCAATGAGTATTGTCACATCCGACGGTGAGATAGTCTTTCTGCCGACAAAGAAGGCTTTCGCGCTCTTTGTCAACAGCAAATACTACCTCTCATGGAAGAGTGACGCATACCCCATGCAGATGTATAACGACAGTATCTCGAATGTAAAGAAAGACAAACTGTTCCTTTGCGGCGAAACCCTCTATGTGTGGAGTGACGAGAAAGAGACACTCATCGAGGCAAGCGGTAAAGGGAATGGCAGCGGCTTCTACAATGTCACCGAGCAGCAGCCTCTGACTTCCGGCTACTACACCAAGGCGACCGCCGTGGCCGCACTTGCCGATGCCGACATCGAGGACGAGCAGAAACGCGGCATGATCATCACCTTCGAGTCCGCGCCCGGCAAATGGGAGGATTACCGGTTTACCGGCACCTCCATCTCCATGTTCCTGACGGAAGG
>ENA-OZTQ01000031-OZTQ01000031.1-human-gut-metagenome-genome-assembly--contig:-NODE-31-length-24450-cov-8.774708_pt1 | contig 24450 bp, 22 predicted proteins | sample MGYA00244231_ERZ653992 | MGnify/ENA primary metagenome ERZ653992 (study PRJEB26926, sample SAMN06164456) | human gut metagenome | biome: ENVO:00009003; feature: ENVO:2100002; material: ENVO:00002003... | reverse complement strand
TGCTCAGGAGTCTCGTGGGCTCGGAGATGTGTATAAGAGACAGGTGTACGTTGTCGATGGTATATCTGCCGCCCTCCAGGAAAAACGGCAGGAGTATCTCGCCGTCATAGCGCTCCGGCAGCAGCGCTTCCAGCTCTGTACGAAGCGTTTCCGTTTCCAGAGGGAAGTGCCCGCGAAGCGTGGAATCGCTGCGGCTGATGAGGACAAAGGGTACTCCCGTTTTTTGAGACGCGGCAGCCAGGTGCTCGGCGATCTCACGATGGACGCGGGTCGTCTCCCCCGCGGAGAAGCTGCGGGAGTTGGTCAGTACAAAGAACAGCCGATCGTTGCTCTCCAGGCCGGCGCGGAAGGTCTCCTCCGTCCAATCGGTATATACACTGATGTCATGGACGGTCTGCACGCCGGTGGGGTCGTCATCCAGAACGACGACCTTCCGGTCAAAGCGGCGCAGTTCCTCCCGCAGCGCCTGGCGCACGGCATCGGTATCCGGTGCGGGCCAGCTGTCCAGCAGGGAGATAGGTTGGCGTTGTACGGCTCTCATGGCGCTTCCTCCTCAGACGTTCTCTGCCTGAATTTCCTCGGGGCGGATGTTCGTCACCTGGCCGTAGATGCACAGGGCGTCCAGATAGCCGCCCTCTTTGTAGCCGAACACGTGCCACTCCAGGGGAGGGAAGTGCATCAGGTCACCCTCGTGCAGCTCCACCGTGTGCTCCAGAGAGTCCTTGCCGCTGCCCCACTTCACATAGGCATCCTTGCAGGACAGCACCACCACCGATTCCTCGGCGTGGTTGTGGGGCTCCATGGGACCGCTTTCGGCGGAGTAATGGCAAAAGCTGACCGTCATCTTTTCGCTGAGCACAGCGGAGTTGTGCCCTACGGCGTTCTGTACGACTCGGCCAGGCAGAGCGTTTTTCTTGATATCGTCTCTCTTGATGAAATCCATGTGGTTTTCCTCCTGAGTATGAAATATGGCAAAGGCTTCGCCTTCGTTGCAGTGGCAAAACCGCCTCAGCGGATCAGCTGTGCCAGCTCTTCGCTGGTGGGGATGGAAAAATGCGCGCCGAACCGGCTGCCGCACAGATTTGCGGCATCGTAGGCGATCTCGGCGGCCTGCTCCACGTCAAGCCCCTTGATCCAGCAGGCGCCGAACACGCCGGAAAGTGTGTCGTCCATAGCGGAGGCGTCCGTCATGTGAAAATCCTTCGGTGCTTCCAACGAGGTAAAGCCGCCGTTGGTAGCTGCCAGCAGAAAGCGCGATTTCATGTGCAGCAGCACGGCCTGGCGGACGCCCCGCTTCAGCAGCATACCAGCTGCGATGCGGGCACTTTTGAGATTGGTCACCTCCATGTCTGCCAGAGGCAGTGCCTCGCGGGAGTCCAGCACAAGAATATCTACCATGGACAGCAGCTCGTCACTGAGGGGCCGGGACTGATAGGCCACCAGCATTACGGCGGTGCCGTGCTTCTGCGCCAAACGGATGGCAAGCACCGTGGATGCATACGGTACGCCGAAGCCCACCACCAGCAGCTTGACCTTGGCGATGTGGGATTCCAATCCGCGGATATATTCCTCGTCCAGACAGGCATTGGCGCCCACGATGTCCCAATAAATATTCTCCTGTCCGGCGGAGGACAGGATCAGGGACAGGCCGCTGCTGCCGGGCACGACCCGTACCAGCTGGCTGTCGGTGATCTCCTCGTTCAGCGATGCCTTCAGCTGCGCGCCGAAGGAGTCGCTGCCGATCATGCCGGCCAGCGCCACCGTAGCGCCCATCCGCGCGGCGGCTACTGCCTCATTATAGCCGTTTCCGCCGGGCGAAAGTGTAAAGGAGTCCGCGTAGCGCTTGCGGCTGGTCTGTTGAGAGTTCTTTTGCTCCAGGATCAGGTCCATATTCAGATTGGCGATCACAAGAATATCACAGGCACTCATTTTATAGAACCTCTCTTCACCAGCTTGGGGGCCACAAGCTGTAGCGGTGCCAGTGTGTCCCCACGGTCCAGATGATCCATCAGGCATTTTGCACCGACCATCCCTACCTGGTACCCGGTGGGCGCCAGCACCGACAGTGCCGGGTCGGCCAGCTTTGCCAGCTTTGTGTTCTGTTGGCAAAGGATCTCGATATCCTCCGGCACCCGCAGCTCCTCGCGGCGCAGCAGATGCAGCAGCTCTACCGCAGTCTCGTTGTCCTGCACGAACGCGGCACGGGGGCATTCTGTTCCACGCAGCAGTCCGGGGAGCTGCTCCCGCAGCTGACGTATCTCGGCGGAAAGGCGGACCGTCATGCTGTTTTGTGCTGCCACCGCCCGTTCAAATTCCTGAAATACCGGGTCTTCCTCCGGTGCTGTGCACCCCACGGAGGGAATGTACAGCACCGTTCCGCCCGCCGTCGGCAGTGTCTCCGCGGCCAAAGCGCCGGAGGCGGCAGCGTCGCAGGCCACGACCGGGAAAGGCATGGGCACGGACGGCGTATTCTCCGCCAGAATGACTGCGGGCAGCTCCGGGAACTGTTCCAGGTCGGCTCTGGAAAGAATATCGCCACAGCCGATAAACAGTACGCTGGCGACCCGAAATGACAGCAGCGCCTGGGTCAGCTCTGCGAACGCCCGGTCATCGTTATCCAGGTTGAACAGCAGGGGGGAGCAGTTGCTGATGCTCAGCACGTCCTCGACGCCGCGCAGCAGGTCGATGTAATACGGCGATGTGAGATTTTCCATGCATACGGCGGTGAGTTGGCTCTCCTTCCGGATCACGGGCCGGACGGGGGCGGCCGTGCGGTACTGTAATTCCTCCATGGCTGCCAGCACTTTTTTCTGCGTGCTGTCCGTCACGGCGGCGGTACCGGCCAATACGCGGGAAACAGTGGCGATACTGACGCCGGCGACCCGCGCGACATCCTTCATCGTAGACAAGCGACCTCCCCCTTTCGGACACACAGAATGCACGGTGATCGTGTTGTATATGCCTTATTATATACACGCTGTGCAGAGTTTGTCAATCGCAATTGCATCTTGTTTTCAAAATGTAAAATGTAAATTTACATGAAAATGATAAAATTTTTCATTCGTGTAAAAGTTGCAAAAATCTGTTGACATATACGGAGAAATGGCATATACTTGCGTTACAAGTTCCGATTATGTCTTCTCCTCGGTCGCCGATCCGATCGAATATGTCACAGGGCAAATCAGACAGGAGGGCTATTGCATATGAAAGAGTTGGACTGCCTGTTTATCGGCTCCAGCACAAAAGATATTCTGATGCTGGTGGAGGCACCTCCCGCCAGCGATCAGCGCATCGCGGCCCGCCAGCTGGAGATCACCTGCGGTGGCGTGTCGGCCATTGCCGGTGCCGCGCACCAGAGTCTTCACGGTGTTACCGGTGTTATCACCGCTTTGGGCGATGATGATACCAGCCATTTTGTAGAGGCATTTCTGGCACGGCAGAATTTCGCCTACGCCAAGCTGTTCACCTTCCCCGGCCAGGCATCTTCCACCAGTCTCGTCCAGGTGGAGGAAAACGGCAAGCGCTGTCTCAGCTGTTACGGCGGCTGCATTGACCGGCTGACGTTTGATATGCTGGACAAAGAGGTGTTTCATCATACCCGCTATGTGCATCTCGGCGTGATGCGGCCCCAGCTCATGCTGGATATCTGCCGTTACTGCAAGGAGAACACGAACGCCATCGTGTCCATAGATTCCGGAAATCTGTCCCGTGAGAATACGGATCTGCTGCTGCCCTATACGGATATTTTCATTCCCGATAACAAAACGGTGGAGCGTACCCTGCATATGAGCGAGCCGGACGCCTGCCGCTATTATGCGGCGCACGGGGCGAAGATCGCCTGCGTTACAGCTGCGGAGCGCGGCACCTATGCCTATGATGGCCGGACGATGTACCATGTGTCGGCCCCCGCTGTAAAGGTGCTGGATACGACCGGGGCCGGTGACAACTTCCACGGTGCGATCCTGTACTGTCTGGGCCGCGGTATGTCCCTCCCCGATGCGGTAAAGTTTTCCAATGTATTTGCCAGCCTTACCTGCGAGAGTCTGGGCGGCCACACAGTGGTCCCCGATGCCGGACGGATCGAGGAAGTCCTCAACGGCGGAAGCATTACAGTAGATATCTTATAAAGCAACGAAAGGATGCAATGAAATATGTCTCTTGTTACGATGCGTGAGATCCTCCCCTATGCAGAGGAAAAGAAGATCGCCATTCCCGCCTTTAATATTGACACGATGGAGATCACCCAGGCTATTCTGGAGACTGTGGAGGAGGAGAACTGTCCCGCTATCATCGCAGTCGGTCAGGCAGCCATCAAGGACGGCAAGCTGGAGAGCCTGGCCGCCACAGTTCGCACGCTGGCCAAGGATATGAAGACCCCTGTGGTGCTGCACCTGGATCACGGGCAGAGCGTGGAGCAGGTCGTCAAAGCCCTGTGCGCCGGTTTTACCTCCGTGATGATCGACGGATCCAAGCTGTCCTTCGAGGACAACATCGCCGTTACGCAGGAGGTCGTCCGCATCGCCAACGCTGCCGGCGCCTCTGTGGAGGCGGAGCTGGGCGCGATCCTCGGCTCTGAGGACAACATTTCCCACGATGACTCCAAGCCGTTCCTGGTCCGCGTGCAGGATGTGATCGATTTTACCGCCGCGGTCAAGGTGGACGCACTGGCCGTGGGTATCGGCAATGCACATGGCCTGTATAAGGGCCGTCCCAATCTGGATTTCCAGCGCCTGCAGGAGGTACGTGACGTCACCGATGTGCCCCTTGTGCTGCACGGTGGTTCCGGTATCCCTGACGATATGATCCAGACCGCTATTGAGATCGGAATTCGCAAGATCAATGTTGCCACGGAGATCCGCATGGCCTATGTGGAAGGGTTGCTCAGCGGCTCTGCCAATGGCGACTACTACGAGATGGTCAAGGCCGGTAAAGCCAGCGTCAAGGCCCGCGCCAAGTCTAAGATCGACCTGTTCCTGCGTAAATAAGTTACCTTCCTCCGCGGCGGCGCCTATTCCTTGCGCCCCGCCCCCTCCATACAAAGGACCGTCCCGTTTTAAGCGGACGGTCCTTTTCCCTGCGCAGCCGGCAGGCTGCGAGGTGCCGCCGCGGGATATATTTCCGCCGGGAGCGGCATAGGATAGGGCAAAAAACAGAAAGGGGCGCACGTTTTATGAGCAAGATCAAAATACTCCTCCTGCGGCGCTGGTACATGGTGGGCGGTGCGGCGCTGGTGCTGGCGGCGGCAATCTTCTATGTGGTGAATTATCCGGCCTCCGTCAGCGCTGCGGCCACGACTCGGCAGCTGCCCATCTACTCTGTGGAGCGCAGCCAGAAGGTCTGCGCCATCAGCTTCGACGCCGCGTGGGGCAACGAGGATACCCAGACGCTTATCGACATTCTGGCGCGGTATGGTGTCAAGACCACCTTCTTTGTTGTGGGAGATTGGGCGGAGAAGTACCCGGAGTCCGTCAAAGCCCTGCACGACGCGGGCCACGAGGTGATGAGCCACTCCAATCACCACGACCATTACAACAGTCTGTCCACTCAGCAGATCATTGACGATGTCACCGCCAGCAACGAGCGGATCAGTGCTGTTACCGGCGTGACCCCCACGTTGATCCGTTGTCCCTACGGGGAGTATGACGACCACGTCATCGCCGCCATACGCTCCAAGGGTATGGAACCTATCCAGTGGGATGTGGACTCCCTGGACTGGAAGGACTACGACGCGGATACGATATGCAGGCGCGTAACATCCAAAGTGCAGCCGGGGAGCATCGTGCTGTTCCACAACGCTGCGCTGCACACGCCGGAGGCCCTGCCTGCCATCCTCGACTGCCTGATCAACGACGGGTATACCGTTGTGCCCATCAGTCAGCTGATCCTCGATCCGCCCTACACCATCGACCACACCGGCCGGCAATTCCCGGCGGAAACAGTTTCCACTACATAAGCACGACATGGGGGCACCTAAACAGTGCCCCCATTGATCTTCGACCTGAAAGCCGCATCTGTTCGCACGCTGATCCATCTGTCAGAGACAGCAACTCCTCGGCAATGTCCATATTCTCAAAGCGAAGCGCGTCCGTATCCCTGTGGCCAAAGGTCAAAAAGTCCACATTACCAGTCACTCCTTTCTTGATTTTTGGGGCAAACGAAAAGAGCAGCTGTTTTCTATGCGAAAATAGCTGCTCTTTTCTAATATTTATATACTTCAACTGTTATCTGTTCAAATTTCTCTCAATCCATCCGTGCATCTGTTTATCGATTTTGAAATAGGACATTGTGCCTCCGCCCTCAATCCAGTCATAGTTCGGATAGAAGGCGATAAAGAAGCGCAAGCCAGAGGCGGTTTCGATTCGGAGATTTCTTCGATCATCGGCAAAAGCAGTGTGCGCTTCCTGTTGATTTTCTTCGGGGATACCATCAAATACTTCCGTCTGGAAGTCATCGTTTCCATAACTCACAAGTGTAATCGTCATGTGATAGAACTCGGTGATTTCCTGCCGATTTGTTACCGGTGAGCCAACTTCTTGTTCGTTGTTCCACTTCATTTCTGTAATGGATGCAATATCGTCTGCGCTCTCAATACCATACACGCGATAAAGCTCGGTGAACGAACAGTTTGTGTTGCTGTCAAACTGATAGAAGTTGCAGAACAGCGCGGCATACCATGTGTCACCGTCTCGCAGAACATATACGCCATCACAAACAGCAGGTGCATACCGGTATAGCTCGATGTCAGTCTGGCTGACAGTGCTTTTATAGCCAATGCCTCCGTCAGATTTCAGGTAGGAAATGTGTTCGCCAGCCATATCGGCGGTGATTTCAGGCGGCAGACCATACTTCTCAAGCACCTCCGGAAGTTTGACAGCCTCGTAAAATTTGCCGTTGTACTCAAGTGCGGCAATGTTCTGCACGGGATCTTGGGTGTCAGGACCTCCCTTATGGTGAAGCACAGGAATGGCGATAGTCACCGCCAGACACAGGCAAGCTGCAACAACTCCCCATTTAACCCACTTGCGCTTCGGCTTCGCATTGGTGCGGACATTGTTGGTTTCCTCGATAATATCATCGTTCAGCATATTCAAAGCGTCACTGATGTGTTCTTTCTTCATAGCTCATAGCTCTCCTTTTCCAAGTATTCTTTCAAACCTTGCCTTGTTCGGTAGAGCATACTCTTGACCTTCGGTTCACTCATGCCGTAGTAGTCTGCGACTTCTCGGATAGGATCCGCAAAGTAGTATCTGCCGACAAAAGTGTTTCGTGCTTCTGCCGGGAGTGTGTAGAGATAGGTATTGATCGCTTCCGCAAGCAGTTTCAATTCTATGCTCTGCTCCGTGGTTTCGCTGCCGGAAATACAATCCTCCAGCTCGGAAAGAGAGACTGCATATTCCGAGTGCTTCCGTTTATCCCTGTTGCGTGTGCGGAACGCATCAATGGATAGTTGTCGTGTGATTTTTCCTAAATAGGTGGAGAGGACGCTTGGCTTATGCGTTGGCATGGAGTTCCACGCCTTTAAGTAGGTATCGTTGACGGTTTCCTTGCTGTCCTCCCAGTCGGAGAGGATATTGTAGGCGATCTTTGAAAGATACCGCCCATATTTCCGCTCCGTTTCGCTGATGGCACTCTCATCTCTTTTCCAGTATAAGTCAACGATCGTTTCATCCTGCATGGGCGAACCTCCTTTCTCATCTGCTGTCAGGTTCCTTCACTATATATCCCGACAAAAATCGGATTTGGTTTCACGATTTTCAAAATTTCTTCAAAAAAATTACAGCAGATATTTGTGAACGCTTCTACCCATGCCGTTTACGCTGTTTTTCTTCGCTGCTTCAGTAGCGGTACATCGGCGCGTTATCCTCCGTATCGGCAGGTTCCTCCATCAGAGATTTGAACGCATCGGGGTCTTCACGCCATGCCTCTCGCGGCAGCGGATTTGATTGCAGCAGGGCGTACAGGTGCTCCGCCAGCGCAGTTTTTCCCTGCTCGATGGCGGCCTGGATAAGGTATAGGTGTTGCTATGCAGAGTTTTCTGCTTCCATTCGCACCGCTGTGTCTATACCTGTCCGGCCGGCCCCTCCGGCGGCAGCCAGCGTTTGCCTCCCAGCCGTATCAGATACAGCAGGCCCCGGACGCACAGTTCCGCGCACATGGCCGCCCACACGCCGGGCAGTCCCCACCGGGGCGCGGCCAGCCACGCCAGTGGCAGGCGGATGCCCCACATGGTGCCCAGATTGAACAGCGTGGGCACCAGTGTGCTGCCTGCACCCTGAAATACGCCGCCGGCCACGATGGACGCGCCGTACATAGCCTCGGCAAAGGCTTCAATACGCAGGACGCGGGTGCCCAGGGCGATGATGTCGCTGTCCGGCGTCAGTATCGCCATCATCTGCGGGGCGAAGGCGTACAGCAGCCCGCCGGTGACGACCATGACAACGATACCCAGCAGTACCGTGACCCAGCCCAGGCGTCTGGCCATGCGGCGGCGTCCCGCTCCCACGCTCTGCCCCACCAGCATGGCCGCGGCACTCTGGATGCCGTAGGCGGGCATATAGCACAGGCTTTCCGCCGTGACAGCAAAGGAGTTTGCAGCGATAGCCACGGTGCCCAGGGGCGCCACGATGGCGGTGGACACGATCTGCGCGGTGGACAGTATCACCTTCTCCGATGCCACTGGCGCCGCGATGCGGAGCACCATGCGCAGCTGTGTGCGGTCAAGGTGCAGACGCTCACCCTTCTCCAACCGCAGCGCCGGGCTGCGGCGCAGGACGAAATACAGCAGGTACAACCCCACCGCCAGCTCCGCAAGGCCAGTGCCCAGGGCGGCGCCCGCCGTGCCCAGTCCCGCGCCGGGCAGGGATAGTGCGCCCAGCCGGATGGTACCGGTGGGGAAAATAAGCAGGGTGTTGAACACCACATCCAGCGCACACATGAGCACCATGCAGACACCGGGCGTGCGCATATTGCCGGTGGCCTGCAGCTGTCCCGCCGCCACGTTGTCCAGCTGGAGGGCGGGCAGGAACAGACTGTACACCAGGAAGTAGGCAGAGGCATCCCGCCAGATCTCCTGCTCCGCCCGCAGCAGCCGGGGCAGCGGCGCAGACAGTGCCGCCGCCAGTGCCGCCATGACCACGCTGAAGGCCAGGCACAGCACCAGCGCCTGCTTGAGGATGTTGCGCGCCTCGGCCAGGCGGCCGCCGCCCACCCGCTGCGCCGTCAGCACGTTGAAGCCCATAGCTGCCGCGTAGGACAGCCCTCCGAACAGCCAGGTGGTGGAGGCCACCAGCCCCACTGCCGCCGACTGGGACGCGCCCAGGCGGCCCACCATGGCCGCGTCGATATATTGCATGATAATAGTGGCCAGCTGTGCCATGATGGCCGGCCAGCTGAGCTGCAGCGTCAGGCTGATCTGCTGCCGGGTGGACAGCGGCGCGCCGCTGCGCAGCAAAGCCAGATGATCCGTTTTCAAGGGTGTCCCTCCATAGAACTTGTTTTTTCACTGTACCATCGATTGACAAGGACAAACAAGTCCTTGTCAATCGATGGTACCACGGACGCGCGCTTTTCGCAACCCCGGCGTGGCGGAGCACCGTGATATACAGCATATAAATGTGCGGGTACAGCCCGTTGTCCGGGCGTCCAATACCTCGGCAATACGGTCCAGCCGGTACAGCAGCGTGTTCCGGTGGATAAACAGCGCCTTGGAGGTCTTTACGGAGTTCTGACAGTTGTTGAAATAGGTTTCCAGCGTGTACAGCAGCTGGGTATTGTGTTCCTCGTTGATGCCGTAAACATATTTGCTGACGGCTTCACTGATCTCGGATAGGGAGGTGTGGTAGGGAACACGCATCAGCGGGAAGTGCAGCTCATTCTGTTTCATAAGCTCCCGCAGCGTCATAAGTACGCCTCCCTTCGGCAAAACACCAAAACACCCCCTATTTTGATGATACCATTATACCCCATAAGTGTAAACCGCCTTTTGTGCAGACGCACAAAAAACCGGGCGCGAATTTGTGCCGTGCGGCGGGCATGGCCGAGGAAATCGTGCTACCCTATAGGTGAAAATACTTCAGACCGCAAAAGAGGGAGCACATGAAAATTACTGTTCTGACCTGGTGCGTCAGCTTTTTACCGATACTGCTGCTGATTATGCTGCTGGCGGTTTTCCGCGTATCTACCGCCCGCGCCGTAGGTGTGACACTGCTGCTGACCGTACTGTCCGCCTTATTTCACCTTTGCGACCTTCCGCACTTTTTCAAAGGAGAACGCCGCCACATGGCGATATTCGTTCACAATGACCATCCCGTATCCCTCTGCAAAGGATTGGCACCGCCTCCCAATAGAGAGTGCAGCTGCTCTATCAGGGTGTATTCCTTTCCCTTATACGGGATACTTTGCCCATATAGCACCCCTTCGTTAGATGCAGCTTTTGCTGAACGGATTGTTATATTTGCGCCGCCGTTGTTCTTAAGCGGCATACCTGACATTTCAAGCAAAAGCAACCTTGTCATTTAAACGGGGCATTTGGCGGTGCTTCAGGCGAGGATGGCGTTGACCGGAATACAGGAGGCTTTGGCTGGGGCAGGAACGCAGCACATACGGCTAAATCGTTTTGAGAAGGAAAAGAGCCAATTGGTGTCAGGGGCAGTGCCAACGTCCGGCTGGTTTTATGTACATCGGAGCCCTTGCTTTTTGGCAAAATGCAGACTATACTAAGGGCGAAAAGCTGAAACGCACCTGTGGAGAGGAGGCAGCATAGATGAGGGAGATGTGTCAGACTTTCGGCATAACAGCGCTCGGCGAGACCGTGGAAAGCTGGACACTGGAAAATGAGTTTCTGACAGCGGAAGTACTTACCTACGGCGCGGCGCTGCGGCGGCTGGTATTCGGCGGCGTGGATGTGGTGCTGGGGTACGACACATTGTCGGAATACGAGCGAAACGACGGCTATGTCGGCGCGACAGTGGGCCGGGTGTGCAACCGAATCGGCGGGGCGTCCTTCGGACTGAACGGCAAGACGTACCCACTGGCGAAAAACGACGGAGAGAACCATCTCCACGGCGGCGTGCGGGGATTTGACAAATACATCTGGGCGGCGGAGCCGCTGGCGGACGGCCTGCGGCTGCACCGTCTGTCGCCTGACGGGGAAGAGGGGTATCCCGGAACGTTGGCGGTGTCGGTGACGTATCGGCTGGCCGGCGCGGCGCTGCGGATCGAATACGAGGCGGAAAGTGACGCCGACACCCTGTGCAGCCTGACCAACCACAGCTATTTCAACCTGAACGGCGGCGGTACGGCTATGGCGCATACGCTGGCACTGGCGGCGGAGAGGTATCTGGAGACGTCTCCCGGCTGCCTGCCCACGGGGCGGGCGCTGTCGGTGGCGGGGACGCCCTTTGACTTCCGCGCAGCTAAGGCTGTCGGCCGGGACATCGATACGGCGGCGGAGCAGCTGCGGCTGGTGAACGGCTATGACCACCATTTCTGCGTGGACGGGGCCGGTCTGCGCCGTGCGGCGGTGCTGCGGGGCGACAGCAGCGGCATCGCCATGACGATGGACACTACCTCGCCCGGTGTGCAGCTGTATACGGCCAACTGGCTGTCCCGGCGCGGCGGAAAGAATGGGGCGGTATATGAGCCCCGCTGCGCCGTGTGTCTTGAGCCGCAGTTCCCGCCGGATGCGGTACACCACCCGGGCTTTCCCCAGCCGCTGCTGCGGCGGGGCGAAGTATACCGGCACTGCACGGTATACTCCTTTTCAAAATAACAACACATCCCCCGCGCAGTGTATCTGCGCGGGGGATGTGTTGTTATTATTGCGCTCAGCCCATGACCACGCGTATCTGTACCTCTGCGCCGGGTGCGGCCGGGGGAAGCACATTTCCGGTGACCGGCGTTCCGTTCACGGTGAGGGAGACGATGCCTTTTTCTGCATGATGGGGATTCTCCACAGTGATGCAGTAGACTGCACCGCGGTAGCGGCGCTTGACGGTATAGCCTGCCCATCCCGCGGGGATACAGGGATCGATGGCAAGGCCCTCCAGCGTGGGCTGTATGCCGAGAATGGCCTGCGAGATGCTGACGAACGTCCAGGCTGCCGTGCCGGTGAGCCAGCTGTTCTTGCCCTCGCCGAAGGTGGGTGCGTCCTTGCCTGCCACCATCTGGCTGTATACATACGGCTCAGTGCGATGGATCTCGCTGATGTCCTCAATATAGGCCGGGCAGGTCTTGCGGTAGACCTCAAACGCTCGTGTGCCGTGCCCCAGCACCGTCTCGGCGCAGGTGATCCACGGGTTGTTGTGGCAGAAGATACCGGCGTTCTCCTTATAACCGGGGGGATAGCTGGTGATCTCGCCCAGCTCCAGGTGATACCGGGTGTAGGCCGGGTGCAGCAGGACGATGCCGTATTGGGTATCCAGATACCGCTGCACGCTCGCCAGCGCCTGCGCGGCCTGGCCGGTGGCGGCGCCGATGCCCGCCATGACACACATACCCTGGGGCTCGATGAATATCCGACCCTCTTCACATATCCGGCTCCCGACGGGCGCGCCAAAGGCGTCGTAGGCGCGGCGGAACCACTCACCGTCCCAGCCGGCATCCATTACCGCCTGCTCCATGGCGGTAATGGCGCTCTCGGCATCGCCTGCCTCGGCATCCAGACCCAGATGGCGGCAGATATCCGCCCAGACGCGGCCGTATTTCACGAACATACCGGCGATAAACACGCTTTCCGCCACCGGCCCATCGCTGGGCCCGGTGGTCTGAAAGCTCTCGCCGGGATGGGCGGAGAAGCAGTTGAGGTTCAGACAGTCGTTCCAGTCGGCGCGGCCGATCAGCGGCAGACCGTGGGGCCCCAGGTGATCGACGGTATAGCGGAAGCTGCGCCGCAGGTGCTCCAGCAGCGGCTGCTCCGTGCCGGCTTTTGTGTCGAAGGGCACCGGCGCGTCCAGAATGGTCCAGTCGCCCGTCTCGCGGAGGTAGGCGTCCGTTCCGGCAATGAGCCACAGCGGGTCGTCGTTAAAGCCGCTGCCCACAGCCAGGTTGCCCTTCTTGGTCAGGGGCTGGTACTGGTGATAGGCGCTGCCGTCGGGGAACTGGGTGGCGGCAATGTCCAGGATGCGTTCCCTTGCCCACTGGGGGATCATGTGGACGAAGCCCAGCAGGTCCTGACAGGAGTCACGGAAGCCCATGCCCCGGCCCATACCGCTTTCGAAGTAGCTGGCGGAACGGCTCATGTTGAAGGTGACCATGCACTGGTACTGGTTCCAGATGTTTACCATGCGGTCCAGCTTCTCGTCACCGGAGGACACCTGATAGCCGTCCAGCAGCCGGCTCCAATGGTCCCACAGGGCGGCAAGCGCCCGGTCAAAGGCTGCGTCGGAGCTGTAGCGCTCCATCATGGCGTGGGCCTTTTCCTTGTTGATGACGCCGGGAGCGCTCCATTTGGCGTCCTCCGGATTTTCAATGTAGCCCAGGCCCAGCAGCAGGGTTTGGGATGCGCCGGGGGCCAGCGACAGCGTGAACTGCATGGCGCCTACCGGCGCCCAGCCGTGAGCCACGCTGCCGGTGCAGGCACCGTTTTTCACCGCCTGGGGCATGGACGGCGCGCCATACACGCCTATAAAGGCGTCGCGGCTGGTGTCAAAGCCCTCGTAAGGGCGGTCTGCCCACAGCACGGCGTAGTGATCCCGGCGCTCGCGGTACTCGGTCTTGTGATAGATGGCGTTGGGCTCCAGCTCCACCTCGCCAATGGAGAAATTGCGCTGAAAATTGGAGCTGTCGTCCATGGCGTCCCACAGGCAGAACTCCGCATAGGGAAACAGCGACACTGTGCGGGGCGCATCACTCTCGTTGGTGACGGTCAGCCGGGTCAGCAGGCAGTTGTCGCCCTTGGGCACCAGCATTTCCTGACGGACGGCTATGCCGTTTTTGGAGCCGCGGAGGATCGTATAGCCCAGTCCGTGGCGGCACTCATACTCGTCCAGCTCCGTCTGCGTGGGCTGCCAGCCGGGGTTCCAGACGGTGTCGCCGTCCTTGACGTATACATGAAAGCCGTCGCTGTCCAGCGGGCAGTTGTTATAGCGGTAGCGGGTCAGACGGCGGAGACGGGCATCCCGGTAGAAGGCGTAACCGCCGGCTGTGTTGGACACCAGCGCAAAAAAGTCCTCGCTGCCCAGGTAATTGATCCACGGCAGCGGTGTGCGGGGTGTCTCGATCACATATTCGCGTTTTGCGTCGTCGAAGTGGCCAAAGCGCATAAAAACGTCTCCTTTCGCTCGCGGCGTGGTGCCGGAGCCGATATTACGAAAACGATTAAGGCATATATGGATATGCGTTCAATAGAGAGAGTAGCGCATTTTTGCGTAAAAAGCAAGCTATTTTTCAGCCAATTTCATAAAAAATGAAAATTATATAGGCGGCAACGTTGTTACGTTTATTTTCGCTGGGAAATTATACAAATTTTCGTAGTTGTAGTCGTGCGAATATACAAAGTTGAGCATTCTAAACAAACATATATTGCTTTTTCTGCCCGAATGGGGTATTGTAAGAAGCGAAAACGATTAAGTTATGCAAACGGAAGGAGGACACCTGTGGTATCCATGAAGGACATCGCACAGCGTTGCGGCGTATCCGTGGCCACGGTCAGCAAGGCACTGAACGGTCAGCAGGATATCGGAGAGGATACTCGCCGACGGATCTGTATCGCCGCGGAGAAGATGGGCTATATGACAAACTCCGCCGCCCGTGCGCTGAAGACCAACCGCACCTATAATTTAGGCGTACTGTTTGTGGACGAGAGGCACAGCGGTCTGGCACATGAGTACTTCTCCGCTGTGCTGGAAAGCTTCAAGGCTGAGGCGGAGGCCCACGGCTACGACATCACCTTCCTCAACCACAACGTGGGTGGAAAGCCCACCACGTATTTGCAGCACTGCCGGTACCGCGGTCTGGACGGCGTGGTCATCGCCTGTGTGGATTTTAACCACCCGCAGGTGCAGGAGCTGGTGGACAGCGGGCTGCCGCTGGTGACCATCGACCACGTGTTCAACAACCGTCTGGCCGTGACCTCCGATAACCTCTGCGGCACGGAGGCGCTGGTGCGCCACGTGTACGAGGCCGGTCACCGGCACATCGCCTTCATCCACGGCGAGGACACTGCCGTTACCCAAAACCGCCTGACCTCATATTACCGGGCGCTGGAGGCGCTGGGGCTGGAGGCGGAGCCGGATTATGTACGCGCAGGGCGCTACCACGATCCGGAGTGCTGCGCCCGCGAGACGGCCGCGCTGCTGGCGCTGCCGCAGCCGCCAACCTGCATTCTGTTTCCCGATGATTTTTCCGCCATCGGCGGCCTGAACACCATCGCCGCCGCAGGACTGCGGGTCCCCGACGACATCTCTGTGGCTGGCTACGACGGTATCTATCTTTCCCAGACCATGAGCCCGCGGCTGACCACGTACCGACAGGATACGGCGGCCCTGGGCCGGACCGCCGCCGCGCGGCTCATCGAGCTGATCGAGAAGCCCCGCACCACCGTCATGGACCGCACCGTCGTTACCGGCGCGCTGCTGCCCGGCGGGACGGTAGCCTCACCCCGCACCGAATAAGGTGATACCTGTGCAGAAGGCACAGTATGTATATCACACACTTTTAAGGAGGAAATGCTATGAAGAAGTTTTTGACTATGCTGCTGGCGCTGGTCATGGCGCTGAGCCTTGTGGCCTGCGGCCAGACCGAGCAGCCCGACGCCGACAAGGACGCCGAGGGCACCAGCACCGACCCGTTCTATATCTGGACATGGAACACCGACTATCAGAAGATCCTGGACGAGGTGCTGCCCAAGTACCTGAGCGAGGAGCAGGTCTCCCGCATCCAGATCGTCAATGTGGGCGACTCCAACATTTATCAGGACAAGATCGATGCGATCCTGGCCGATCCCAGCAACGAGCAGTATCCCGACATCATGCTGCTCGAGGTGGGCTATGTGCAGAAGTACGTCCAGTCCGGCCAGCTGATGAAGGCCGCTGATCTGGGCATTACCGCCGAGGATATGTCCAATATGTACGACTACAACCTGAAGCTGGGCAGCGACGCCAACGGCGACGCCTACGCCCTGTTCTGGCAGGCCACGCCCGGCTGCTGGCAGATCCGCACCGATTTGGCCGAGAAGTACATGGGCACCACCGATCCTGCCGAGCTGCAGGAAAAGCTGAGCACCTGGGATAAGGTCATCGAGGTCTCCAAATCCGTCAATGAGCAGAGTGGCGGTAAGGTGAAGCTGCTCAGCGGCGCGGACGATCTGAAGTATGTATTCTGCAACGGCGCCCGCACCTCCGCGTGGTATGACGCCGATGACAACATCGTTATCGATGACGCCGTCAAGACCTACTTTGAGCTGAGCAAGAAGCTGGACGGCCTGACCTTCGACACCAAGATGTGGAGCACCGACTGGGCCGCGCTGAAGGACGGCGACGGTGAGGAGACGGAAGCCTGCATCGCCTTTACCGGCTGCCCCTGGTACACCTACTGGTGCCTGACCGACACCTGGTCCGACAACTCCGTACTGATCCAGGGTCCCCAGGCCTTCTACTGGGGCGGCACCGGCCTGGCGGCTACCGCCAACTGCTCTGACAAGGAGCTGGCCCGCCAGATCATCTACTACACCACCTGCAACACCGAGTCCATGGTGGCCATCAACACCGCCAACGGCGACTATGTGAACAACAAGGCCGCCATCGATTACATCAAGGAAAACGGCTCCGGTACCACCAGCACCTATAAGACCGCCGACGGTCAGGATATCATCGGCTTCTTCGCTGACAAGTGCGACGGCATCAATGTGCTGGCTGTGGGTGAGGATCAGGTCATCTGCGAGCAGCTGCTGCCCGCCGCTGTGGATGCGTATATCGCCAACGGCGATCTGGATGCTGCGCTCGCTGACTTCGCGGCCTCCATCCACGACAAGTATTCCTACCTGAACGTTAAGTAAGGCGTTTCCCGACAGGCCTCCCTTCCCCGGTGGGGGGAGGGAGGCCTGCGGTCATTTCCCGAAAGGAGGCTCACTATGCGTGCACCGAAACCGAAGCATAAGGGCATCAGCTACAGCAAGTACGGCTATCGGTTCATTCTGCCGTTCTTTCTGGTGTATCTGGTGTTCTCCCTGTGGCCGCTGCTGAGCACGTTTTATTACAGCCTGTTTGAATACACCACCCGTAATCTGGTAGAGACATCTGCCTTCGCGGGGCTGGGGAACTATGGCAAGGTGCTGGGCCTGGTAGAGGGGGAGAAGGCCAATTTCCTCCTGTATCTGGGAAACACGGTCCGGATATGGATCTGCAACTTTGTGCCCCAGATCCTGATGAGCCTGCTGGTGGCCGCGTGGCTGACCGACAACCGCGTACAGCTGAAGGGCAAGGGCGTGTTTAAGGTGCTGACCTATATGCCCAATATCATCACGGCAGCCTCCGTATCCATGGTGTTCTACGCGCTGCTGTGTCAGTACGGCCCGGTGATGACCACGCTGCGGAAGCTGGGGTGGGTGGCGCAGACGGCCAACATCATGTCCGACAAGTGGGCCACCAGCCTGACCATCTCCTTTATCCTGTTCTGGATGTGGTACGGCAACACGTCCCTGATCCTGATCTCGGGTATGATGGGTATCAACAGGTCCCTGTACGAGGCCGCCGATATTGACGGCGCCACCTCCTGGCAGAAATTTATCCGCATCACGCTGCCGCTGCTGAAGCCGGTGCTGCTGTATACGCTGGTCACCTCTGCCATCGGCGGATTGCAGCTGTACGACATTCCCGCCCTGTTCAATACCAACGGCGGCACCATCGGTTATCCAGACGATACCAGCACCACCGTTACCATGTACATCATGCGCCTGCATAGTACAGATACCGGCCGCGCGGCGGCGGTGTCCATCCTGCTGTTTCTGGTGACGGTGGCGGTCTCCATGCTGCTGTTCTCCTTTATGAAGGAACGGCAGCCCCGCAAAAAGCATTTTCAGGCAGGAGGTGATGCACAGTGAAGCACCACGACCCCGCCGCCATCCGGCGCGCCAAGATCATCCGCACCATTGTGATGGTGTTCCTGTGCATCCTCAGCCTGCTGCCCTTCTACCTGATGTTCATCAACGGCACGCGGACCTCCAACGAGGTCAAGTCCGGCATCAGCTTCTGGTTCGGCAGCAATCTGCTGGAAAACCTGCATAACTTCGACCTGAAGCAGCGCGGCCTGGGTGTTACCGCCCTGGGCAGCATGGTCAATTCTCTGCTGGTGACGGTGCCGGCCACCGCGTTGTCGGTCTATTTCTCCGCGCTGACGGCCTACGGCATCCACGCCTACGATTTCAAGCTGAAAAAAGCCGCCTGGGGCTTTATCCTGGCGGTGATGATGGTGCCCACGCAGGTGTTCGCCATCGGCTATTATAAGTTTATGATACAGCTGAAGCTGATCGACACCTACTGGCCGCTGATCATCCCGGCCATCACCACGCCGGTGGTGGTGTTCTTCCTGCGGCAGTATCTGCTGGGAGCGCTGCCTCTGGAGGTGGTGGAGGCCGCCCGTATCGACGGCTCCGGAGAGTTCCACACCTTCAATACCATCGTCTTGCCTATTATGAAGCCGGCACTGGCGGTACAGGCCATCTTCCAGTTCGTAGCCAACTGGAACAGCCTGTTCCTGCCCAGCCTGATCATCAACTCCACCGGGAAAAAGACACTGACCATGTTCGTGCAGATGCTCATGGGGGAGTCTTTCCGCGCCGATTACGGCGTGATATTCCTGGCGCTGTCCATCACTATTCTGCCGATGTTCATCATGTATTTCCTCCTTTCCCGTTACATCGTGGAGGGCGTGTCGCTGGGAAGCGTCAAGGGATGAGCCGTATCATAGTTCCCTTTTCCAAACGGTATACCTACAAAAGAGCCGCTTATTCCGGTCTGGGAATAAGCGGCTCTCGGTCTTTTCATGTGCGAAGGATTTTCAGCGCGCCCCGGTGTTCTCTGTGCTCATATCCGGATGTCCCCGTCAGCGGCCTGCGCCTGCCGAAGTAGCGGCGTGCAGGCATCCAGAAATTTCCGTACCTGCTGCGGGCACCGTCCGATATACAGCCGCGGCTCCATCAGTTGCTCCAGCTCCGACCGGCTCAGTCCGAAGACCGGATCGCCTGCCAGCCGGTCCAGCAGGTCGCAGGGCAGACCTTCCTTCATGCGCTTTGTTGCTGCCATAGAGTGTCTCCGAATGATCTCGTGCAGCTGCTGCCGGTCGCCGCCCCGCTTCACCGCCTCCATCATCAGGTCCTCCGTGGCCAGGAACGGCAGATATTCCCGCAGGGTGCGATTTATGATCGCCTCGTTGACGTGCAGACCCGCCGTCACGTTCTGGCACAGCCGCAGTACTGCGTCGATGCACAGAAAGCCCTCCGGCATGGCGATGCGCCGGTTGGCAGAGTCGTCCAGCGTTCGCTCCAGCCACTGGACGGAAGCGGTCATAGGCGCGTTCATAGCGTCGGCTATCATATAGCGGCTGAGAGAGCAGATGCGTTCACACCGCATGGGATTGCGCTTATAGGCCATGGCGGACGAGCCGATCTGATCCGCCTCGAAGGGTTCCTCCAGCTGCCGGTCATGCTGCAGAAGGCGGATATCGTTGGCCATGCGATAGGCGCTCTGGGCGATGCCGCTGAGACAGCCGAGGATGCGGCTGTCCGTCTTCCGGGGATAGGTCTGTCCGCATACCGGGAAGCAGGCGGAAAAGCCAAACTCCGCCGCGATGCGGCGGTTCATCTCGTCGATCTCTGCCTCATCGCCGTCAAACAGGTCCATGAAGCTGGCCTCTGTGCCCGTGGTGCCCCGGCAGCCCAAGAACCGCAGTGCGGACAGTACATGGTCCAGCTCCTCCACGTCAGCGAGAAAGTCCTGCATCCACAGGACAGCGCGTTTGCCCACGGTCACGGGCTGTGCCGGCTGGTAGTGTGTATAGCCCAGGGCGGGCGTGTCGGCATATTTTTTCGCAAAGGCTGCCAGGTTGTTCAGCACGGTCAGCAGCTGTGCGCGCAGATAGACAAGGCCATCCCGGTACAGGATCAGGTCGGCGTTGTCGGTCACATAGCAGCTGGTGGCCCCCAGATGGAGGATCCCCGCCGCCGACGGCGCCGCCTTGCCGTAGGCGTATATGTGCGCCATCACATCGTGCCGTACCTCTCGCTCCCGTTGGGCGGCTACATCATAGTCGATGTCGGTGATATGCGCCTCCAGCTCGGCGACCTGCGCTTCGGTGATGGGCAGACCTAACTGGCACTGGGCGCGGGCCAGCGCCGTCCACAGCCGCCGCCAGGTCTGATAGCGGCTGTCGTCGGAAAACAGGTGCAGCATATAGTCCGAGGCATAGCGGGATGCCAGCGGGGAGCTGTACATATCGTGAGACATAACGATCCTCCTTGTTTATCGGATGATCAGGCTCTCTCGCTCGGCACCTACGGAGACATACCCGATATGGCAGCCGATGGCCTGCTCCACATACTCCACATAGTCCCGCGCCGCCTGGGGCATATCCGCCCATGTACGCACGCCGGAGATATCGCAGCCCCAGCCCGGCAGGTATTTCACAACGGGCTTTGCTTTTTCCAGCACGGCAGGGAAGGGGAATTCGTGGGTGATCTCGCCGTCGATCTCATAGGCGGCGCAGACCGGGACCTCGTCCATGTAGCTGAGGATATCCAGCTTGGTCAGCGCGATATTCGTCGCGCCCTGTACCTCCACGCCATAGCGTGTGGCCACCAGGTCGATGGGGCCTACCCGGCGGGGGCGGCCCGTCTTGGCGCCATACTCCGCGCCGGCCTCCCGCAGCTTTTCCGCGTCGGCACCGAACCACTCGCAGGTGAACGGCCCCTCGCCCACGCAGGAGGAATACGCCTTTACCACGCCCACCACTTCGTCGATCTTTGCGGTGGGCAGCCCCGCGCCGATAGGCGCGTAAGCGGCAATGGTGTTGGAGGAGGTGGTATAGGGATAGATACCGTAGTCCAGGTCGCGCAACGCGCCAAGCTGTCCCTCGAACAGAATGGCCTTGCCCGCTGCCTGCGCCTGCCGCAGATACCGCCCGGTGTCCGCTACATAGGGCCGGACCTGCGCGGCATACGTCTCCAGCCACGCGGTCATCTCCGCCATGGTATAGCCCTTGGCACCATAGACCTTCTGCAATATCAGATTTTTCCACTCCAGCAGGTCCTGCAAGTGCGCCATCAGGCGATCGGGATACAGCAGTTCACCGGCCTGAATGGTCTTTTTCTGGTACTTATCGGAGTAGAACGGCGCGATGCCCTGCTTGGTGGAGCCGTACATCTTGTCCTTCAGGCGGGCCTCCTCCAGCGCGTCCAGCTCCCGGTGCCACGGCAGCAGCAGGGAGGCCCGGTGGCTGACCATCAGGTTTTTCGGGGAGATGCTGACGCCCGCCGCGCGGATCGTTTCCATCTCCGTCACCAGGTTTTCGCAGTCCAGCGCCACGCCGTTGCCCAGGATATTCATCACGCCGGGGCGGAACACGCCGGAGGGGAGCAGATGCAGGGCGAATTTGCCCATATCGTTGATAACGGTGTGCCCGGCATTGCCGCCGCCCTGATACCGCACCACCACATCATACTGCCCTGTCAGATAGTCCACCATGCGGCCTTTTCCCTCGTCGCCCCAGTTGATACCTACGATCGCGCAATTTGCCATGTTCGCTGCCTCCGTTCCGTGTTATTTTCAAACGACGGTTCATTATACGCGCAGCAAGATAATAAGTAAAACATCGATTTAATATATGGCGTATAAGCGAATTTAATAGCAAAGCGCACCCAGCACAACTGTACTGCGCCGGATCAAAAGCTGAAAAGCACACCCCATTGGGGTGTGCCTTTCGCATTTACTCTTGCAGGAGCTGTTCCAGCGCGGCCATCCGCAGGCATACGCAGAATACCTCCATGGCCTTCTCCAGTTCCTCCACCGGCGGCAGGGAAGGCGCGATGCGGATGTTGCTGTCCTGCGGGTCGACGCCATAGGGGAAGGTGGCGCCCGCGCCGGTCATGGTCACGCCGGCCTCCTTGCACAGCGCCAGCGTTCGTTTGGCCAGTCCCGGCAGGGTGTTCACGGATACGAAATAGCCTCCGGTGGGCTTTTGCCACGCGGCGATGCCCAGCGGCGCGATCTCCTGCTCCAGGCAGCGCAGCACGCACCGGAACTTAGGCCGCAGTATGGCGGCGTGCTTCTGCATCAGCGCCAGCGTGTGTGCCTTATCCTGCAAAAACAGTACGTGGCGCAGTTGGTTGACCTTGTCGTAGGAGATCATTTGGATATCCATCAGCTTTTCCATATACGCCAGATTAGCCGTCGACGCGGCCATGACGGATATGCCCGCGCCGGGCAGGGTGATCTTGGAGGTGGAGGCGTACTCGAACACCATGTCCGGGTTCCCCGCCTCGCGGCAGAGGGTCAGTATGTCGTCAAAGGGCACGAACGGCCCCTCAAACTCATGCACGCAGTAGGCGTTGTCCCACATCAGCAGAAAGTCCGGCGCCGCGGGCTTCAGTGCGGCGATACGCCGCACCGTTTCGGCGGAGTACACGATGCCGTCCGGATTGGAGTATTTGGGTACGCACCACATACCCTTCACGGCGGGATCCCGCACCAGCGTCTCCACCAGGTCCATGTCCGGGCCGGTGGGCGTCATGGGCACGGTGATCATCTCCGCGCCGAAGGACTCTGTGATCTTGAAATGCCGGTCATAGCCGGGAGCCGGGCACAGCCATTTTACCTTGTCCGGCCGGCTCCAGGGTGCTTCGCTGTGGAGCAGTCCGTGGGTATATGCCTTGGCGATGGTGTCATACATCAGCGTCAGCGAGGCGCTGCCGCCGATGAAACATTCCTCTGCCCGGCAGCCCAGCAGCTCCGCGAACAGTTTTTTAGCACTGGGCAGACCGGACAGCTGCCCATAGTTGCGGACATCCATGCCGTCCGCCTGGCACTGCACAGGGTCGTGCAGTATGGTCAATATGTCGGATACGGCGTCCAGCTGCGCCTTGCCGGGCTTGCCCCGCGCCATATTCAGCGCCAGCCCCAGTTCACGCAGGGCGTCGAACCGGGCGGAGACCTCTGCGTATTCCCGGCGCAGTGCCTCCGGGGAGAGGGAACGATAAGCGGTCGTCATGATCGTCACTCCTTACTCATTGTTTGTGTGCGGCACCGCACAGTTCGCGGACAGAGGCGATGCCATTGCGGTGCAGATAGGAATCAAGGTCATGGATGATGTTGTGCATGGTCATGGGATCGTTGAAATTACAGGAGCCAACCTGTACGGCGGAAGCTCCGGCCATCAGGTATTCCACCGCATCCCGCCATGAGGCAATGCCGCCGCAGGCGATGATCGGGATGTGCACAGTCTCATAGGCCTGCCACACCAGAAACATATTCATGGGTTTTACCGCCGGGCCGGACATACCGCCGGACAGATTTCCCAGGTAGGGTCGCCGTTTTTGTATGTCGATGGTCATAGCCCGGAAGGTGTTGGACAGCGTCAGCGCGTCCGCGCCGGCGTCCTCCGCCGCCCGGCAGCTTACCCGGATATCCGTCACATTGGGGGACAGCTTTGCGTACAGAGGCAGGGTGGTGCGCTGCCGCGTCTGACGTACCGTGTCGTACAGCAGCTGCGGGTCGGAGGAGAAAGGGAGTCCGCTGCCCACGTTAGGACAGGACAGGTTCATTTCCAGGGCGGCGATCCGGGGATCGTCGCCTACCAGTTCCGCGATCTCGGCGTAGTGCACCGGCTCGGAGCCGGAGATGCTCAGGATGACCTGGGTGCCGATGTTCTCATACCGGGGCAATTCGTCCCGCAGAAAGGCCTCGATACCCACGGAGGGGATGCCCACACAGTTGAGCATTCCACCGCAGACCTCGGCGATGCGGGGGCCTGGATTGCCGGGCCGCCGCAGGCGGTGAACGCTCTTGATCATAACCGCGCCCAGCTCACTGACGGGGAAGCAGTCGGCATTGTTTTCAAAATAATCATAGGTACCTTGCAGGCGTTCACCGCCGTGCCGTCCAGTATCACGCGGCAGGCGCCGCAGTCGCCGGAGGAGCATCCGTTTTTCGCGCCGGTCAGGCCCAGCGTCTCCCGCAGTACCCGCAGCAGCGTCCACTGGGGCGGCACGCATACCGTGCGGAGCACGCCGTTTATATATAATGAGAAGTTCTCCATGTGCCGTCCTCCGCTTCTGCCGCCCGGCGTTATCCGCCCATGTCCGAACCGGCTGTATCTGTCTGCCCCGGCATACTGTGTCCCGGGCAGAGGCCGCCGCTCATGGTATACAGCGCAGACGTTGTTTCTGCGTGTATTCGGATTGGATACTGTATACACTGTCTCTTATACACATCTCCGAGCCCACGAGACTCCTGAGCATCTCGT
>ENA-OZTQ01000027-OZTQ01000027.1-human-gut-metagenome-genome-assembly--contig:-NODE-27-length-26425-cov-8.479863_pt1 | contig 26425 bp, 23 predicted proteins | sample MGYA00244231_ERZ653992 | MGnify/ENA primary metagenome ERZ653992 (study PRJEB26926, sample SAMN06164456) | human gut metagenome | biome: ENVO:00009003; feature: ENVO:2100002; material: ENVO:00002003... | reverse complement strand
CGAGATGCTCAGGAGTCTCGTGGGCTCGGAGATGTGTATAAGAGACAGATGTACAGCAGTGCCGCTGTCTCCCGCGCCCAGTAGCCGGCGGTCAGGAACCAGGGGCTGGCGCAGCCGGCGGAATGGGGTGTCAGTCCGCTGCGCTGCGCCCAGATGGCGGCGCGGAGCTGGTGGAAGTTGTCCGAGGCGATGGCCACGTCCGTGGACAGGCCCTTCTCCCGCAGCAGCGCGGCGGAGAAGGCCAAGTTCTCTTCGGTGGAGGCGGACTGATCTTCCAGCAGGATACGCTCCGGCGCGATACCCATGCTCACCAGCGTGTCGCGGATACATTGGGCCTCGCTGATGGGCTCGCTGCCGTTCTGCCCGCCGGAGGCGACGCACAGGGCGTCCGGGTGCGCGGTCAGATAGTCATAGGCCGCGTTGATGCGGCCCCGCAGCATCAGGCTGGGGTGGCCGTCCGGGAACACCTGGCAGCCCAGCACCACCACGGTGCAGTCCTGTCCGTCGGCGGGCCGGTCCGCGGCGGCCATGGCCATTTTACCCAGCGTTACCAGAATGGCCGTCATACACACGGCGATCACACAGCCCGCCAGCGCGCGAAGCCATTTTGGCCGCAGCAAGCGGCGGAAGAAGTCCGGCCATGTGAGCCACGCGGCGCACAGCAATAGCAGCGCCGCCGGCCAGACCATGCCGAAGTGCAGGATACCTATGCCCAGCGGCAGCAGGAAGAACACTGCCGCCAGCAGGCAGAGGACAGCCAATATATGCCGTAGGACCTTTGCCATGTCAGTTCTCCTTGATATGTCCGGCGATGCGCTGCATGATCATATCCAGCGCCACCAGGTTGTGTCCACCCTCCAGCACGATGATGTCCGCAAACTTCCGGGTGGGTTCCACAAACTGTTCGTGCATGGGCTTCACGGTGGTCAGATACTGATTTACCACGGACTCCAGCGACCGTCCGCGTTCCTCCACGTCCCGCAGGGCGCGGCGCAGGATACGCACGTCGGCGTCTGTCTCCACAAAGATCTTGATGTCCAACAGGTCACGCAGCGCCTTGTTCTGGAAGATCAGGATGCCCTCCACGATGACCACCTTGGTGGGCTTGATCTCCACCGTTTCATCGGTACGGTTGTGGATGGCGTAGTCGTACACGGGGCAGTGGATGGTCTCGCCCCGCTTCAGTGCCTTCAGGTCCTCGATCATCAGGTCGGTGTCGAAGGCGTCGGGATGGTCGTAGTTTTGCAGGCAGCGCTCGGCGAAGGGCCTGTCCTGCCGCTTGTAGTAGTTGTCGTGGTGTACCACACTGATGTCGCTGCCGAAGCGTGCAGCCAGGTGCTCGGTGAGCGTGGTCTTGCCGCTGCCGGTGCCGCCGGCGATGCCGATGAAAATGGTGTTCATAGTTGCGCCTCCCCGCATTTCTCTGGCTCTATTATAAGAAGCACGGCCGGGAAAAGCAAGTGCCGGCGTGAAGTGTTGTAAAAAAAGGATGAATTTCCTCGAAATGCAGTTGACGGGCGGCACAAAAATGAGTATGATATGTATTATGTAAATCCAATGCCCGGTATGGAGGTTTTCTATAATGAGTCTGATCAAATGTCCCAAGTGCGGAGAGATGTTCTCCGATAGCTATAAGACCTGCCCCTTCTGCGAGGAAGACGAGGCCTATTACAGCGGTAAGCTGCGGAAGAGCCGTGGCCGCCGCGCCGCCGAGAGCCGCCGCCGCAAAACGCCCAGCGTCCTGGGCCCCGTGGCCGTCATTGTTCTGATCCTGCTGGCGGCGCTGGTGGTGTGGCTGATCTTCGGCGACCAGATCAAGGAGGCCATCACCGGCGAGAAGCCCCCCATTACCGATGTGGACAAGCCCGACGACACCATCGATAAGCCTGACGACACGCCCGTCACGCCGACTATCTCCCTGAACCGCACCGTTCTGGTGCTGAATGTGGGCGAGAAGGACGAGCTGAAGGTCAACGGCACGGAGGACGCCGCGGCCTGGAGCAGCAGCGCGCCCACCGTGGCCAGCGTCAACTCCGCCGGTGAGGTGACGGCGCTGACCAAGGGCAACGCGGTCATTACCGCCGAGGTGAACGGCGAGTCCGTCACCTGCACCGTCACCGTCAAGGATGAGAGCGACGCGCCGGATAACGGCACCGATACGCCCGACAACAACAGCACGACCACCAAGCCCAATAACAGCAACAAGCCCAGCACCGGCAGCGTGGATGTCAGCAAGCTGACGCTGGAGAGCGAATACGGCACGACCATCAAGCCCAACGACGGCACGTTCGACATATCCCTGCCGGTGGGCCTGAGCTGCTCCTTCACGGTGAAGGGCACCGACATGACAGCCGCGTGGAGCAGCGCCGACAGCTCCATCGCCACCGTTTCCGCCGACGGCACGGTAAAGACCGTCAGCCGCGGCGAGACGACGCTGACCATCAAGATCGGCAGCACCGAGATATCCTGCACCGTCCGCGTGACCAGATGACAAGCCATAAAAACCGCCGCCATACCCGTGTATGGCGGCGGTTTTTTCCATTTGTTTCCGGGATTTAGAATATCTGATAATTGACGGTTTCTCTGTGGAATGATACAATAGAAAGAACGGAAACCGACGGCGGCTGTTCCGCCGCAAAATACAAAGTGAAGGAGCCGTGATGTATGTACCGTATCGTCAAGAAAGAAGCGCTCAAGCCCACTGTGATCCTCTATGAGATCGAGGCACCCATGGTGGCCAAAAAGGCAGAGCCGGGCCAGTTCATCATTCTGCGTGTGGATGAGAACGGCGAGCGTATCCCCATCACTATCCATGATTATGACCGCGAGAAGGGCACCGTGACCATCATCGTCCAGACCGTGGGCGCCACCACCGAGAAGCTGAGCCACAAGCAGCAGGGCGAGTGCCTGCATGATTTCGTGGGTCCCCTGGGCAAGCCCACTGAGACCGAGGGCAAGAAGAAGGTCTGTGTGGTCGGCGGCGGCGTGGGCTGCGCCATCGCGTATCCTGTGCTGAAGAAATTTCACGACTGCGGCGCCGAGGTCCATGCGGTGGTCGGCTTCAAGAGCAAGGACGTGGTCATTCTGGAGGATAAGTTCAAGGCGGTCTCCTCCGTGCTGAAGGTCTGCACCGACGACGGCTCCTACGGCCGCAAGGGTCTGGTCACCGAGGCGCTGAAGGAGCTGCTGGACGAGGGCAATGTGTACGACGAGATCTTCGCCATCGGCCCCATGGTCATGATGAAGTTCGTCTGTAAGACCACCGCGCCCTACAATATGCCCACCACCGTCTCCATGAGCCCCATCATGATCGACGGCACCGGTATGTGCGGCGGCTGCCGCCTGACCGTGGGCGGCGAGACGAAGTTCGCCTGCGTGGACGGCCCCGATTTCGACGGCCAGAAGGTGGACTGGGATCTGGCGGTGAAGCGCAACCAGATGTACCACGACTTCGAGGTGCGTAAGCACGAGGAAGTCTGCAATCTGTTCAAGCAGGAGGTAAAGTAAGATGGCTGCTAAGATCAATATGCGTTTGGACAAGAACGAAATGCCCTCCCAGGACCCCAATGTCCGCAACAAAAACTTCCTGGAGGTGGCCCTGGGCTACACCGAGGAGCAGGCGCTGGACGAGGCGGCCCGCTGCCTGAACTGCAAGAACCACCCCTGTGTGGACGGCTGTCCCGTGAACGTGCGCATTCCTGAATTCATCCAGAAGATCGTGGAAAAGGATTATGAGGGCGCCTATCAGGTCATCCACCAGACCAGCTCTCTGCCCGCCGTGTGCGGCCGCGTGTGTCCCCAGGAGAGCCAGTGCGAGATGCACTGCGTCCGCGGCAAGAAGGGCGACCCTGTGGGCATCGGCCGTCTGGAGCGCTTTGTGGCCGACTGGCACAACGCCCACAGCACCGAGGCCGCGGCGGTCCCCGCCCCCAACGGCCATAAGGTGGCTGTGATCGGCTCCGGCCCCGCGGGTCTGACCTGCGCCGGCGACCTGGCCAAGAAGGGCTATGAGGTCACGGTGTTCGAGGCGCTGCATCTGGCCGGCGGTGTGCTGGTGTACGGCATTCCCGAGTTCCGTCTGCCCAAGGCCATCGTCCAGAAGGAAGTGGACGGACTGAAGGCCATGGGCGTCAAGGTGGAGACAAACACCGTGGTGGGCCGCACCATCACCATCGACGAGCTGATGGAGGAGTACGGCTTTGAGGCCGTGTTCATCGGTTCCGGCGCGGGCCTGCCCATGTTCATGAACATCCCCGGCGAGAACCTGAAGGGCGTCTATTCCGCCAACGAGTTCCTGACCCGCATCAACCTGATGAAGGCCTACCGCGAGGACAGCGACACCCCCATCATGGACCTGAAGGGCAAGACCGTGGCCGTGGTCGGCGGCGGCAACGTGGCCATGGACGCCGCCCGCTGCTCCAAGCGGCTGGGCGCTGAGGTGTACGTGGTGTACCGCCGCGGCATGGAGGAGCTGCCCGCCCGTCACGAGGAGGTGGAGCACGCCATCGAGGAGGGCGTCATCTTCAAGACGCTGAACAATCCCGTCCAGATCAACGGCGACGAGCAGGACTGCGTCAAGTCCATGACCTGCATCGAGATGGAGCTGGGTGAGCCGGATGCCTCCGGCCGCCGCCGTCCCGTGGAGAAGAAGGGCAGCGAGTTCGACCTGAGCGTGGACGCGGTCATCATGTCCCTGGGCACCAGCCCCAACCCGCTGATCAAGTCCACCACCAAGGGACTTGAGGTCAACAAGAAGGGCGGCATCATCGTCAACGAGGAGGGCCTGACCTCCCGCCAGGCGGTGTATGCCGGCGGCGACGCCGTGACCGGCGCGGCCACCGTCATTCTGGCCATGGGTGCCGGCAAGCTGGGCGCAAAGTCCATCGACGAGTACCTGAGCAAGTAAGTACATCGAAAAGGCCCGCTGCAAAGCGGGCCTTTTTATGCCGGAAAGCGGTGAAATTTTACGTTCTCCTTATGGAAAGCGCCGCTGCGCTGTGGTATACTGGGAGCAGCAACAGACGGGAGGGGCCATTATGCCGAAAGACTTTATCGACTTCAACCAGAAAACAGGCTTTATCTGCGACATGGACGGCGTCATCTACCACGGGAACCGCATCCTGCCCGGCGTGGCGGATTTCATCCAGTGGCTGCATGAGGAGAACAAGGAGTACCTGTTCCTGACCAACAACAGCGGCTACACGCCCCGTGAGCTGCAGCAGAAGCTGGCCCGGATGGGACTGGATGTGCCGGAGGAGCATTTCTATACCAGTGCCCTGGCCACGGCGGCCTTCCTGAAGGACCAGGCTCCCGGCTGCTCCGTGTTCGCCATCGGTGAGGCGGGGCTGCTGAACGCCCTGTACGACGCGGGCCTCACCATGAACGACGTGAACCCGGACTACGTGGTGGTGGGCGAGGGGCGCACCTATTCCCTGGATACGCTGACCAAGGCGGTGAACCTGGTCATGGCCGGTGCCAAGCTCATCGGCGCCAACTCAGACGTGTCCGGCCCCATCGAAAGCGGCATTGCTCCGGCCTGCCGCGCTCTGGTGGCCCCCATCGAGATGGCCACCGGCAAGCAGGCCTATTTCTGCGGCAAGCCCAACCCCCTGATGATGCGGACCGGCCTGCGGCTGCTGCACTGCCACTCCGCCGACGCGGTGATGGTGGGCGACCGCATGGACACCGACGTTATCTCCGGTCTGGAAAGCGGTATGTCCACGGTGCTGGTGCTCTCCGGTGTGTCCACCCGTCAAACGGTGGAGACGTATGCCTATCAGCCCAACGTCATTCTGGACGGCGTGGGCGACATCGCCCGTCTGGCCCGTAAAAACAAGAAATAGGCGCTACGGCCCGAGGGCCGGGAATGAAAAGAAGTGACCGCGGAAGCGGTCACTTCTTTTCATTCGTTTTCCAGCAGCAGGGTGTATATCTCGCCCTCCACGGCGAACACGCGCTCCACATCGGTGTCCATCTGCTCCAGCAGCGGCCCCGATGCCTCGTAGTCCACGCAGGTGCCGCAGGAGGCGCTGAGCTTGCGGGGCACCGGCATCATCCGGGCCCGGACCCCCGCCGCCGTCAGGCGCTGGCAGGTCAGCAGAGCGGACAGATGGGTGTGGAACGTGGCGATATAGCGGCTCATTTGGACAGGGACAGACGGAAGTCCTGACCCTCCGGCGCCACGGCGACCTTGTAGCCGCTGTTTTCGGCGAAGCGGGTGACATTCTCCACAGAGCACTGGTTGTCCACCAGCACCTCCAGGGTGGCGGGGGCGTCGGCCTTTACGGCCTTCTGCACCATCACCACGGGCATGGGGCAGGAATAACCTCTTGCGTCAACAGTCATTGTGATGTTCCTCCTTTACTTGGCGGCCTCAACAGGCGCGCTGACAGCCTTGGGCATATTCCACAGGGACACACCCAGCATGATGAGGATACCCAGACACACGGCTACCTTGCCGTTGTTGGAAATGCCGCCCACCACGATCTCCTTGGCCTCGTTCATGGCGTCGGCGTTGCCGGCCAGACCGAAGTTGTGGGCAAAGGCCGCGCCCACGATCATGCCGAACACGGTCACGGCGCTGTCACCGTTGCCCTCGCCGGCCAGGATCAGCTGACGCAGGGGGCAGCCGCCCAGCAGCACGCTGCCCCAGCCCACCAGGAGCATGCCCAGCAGGTTCCACAGCTGGCTGCTGTGGGCGATGGGCTGCAGTTCAAAGCCCAGCTTGAAGCTGCCGGTGATGAGGTTGCCCGCCAGGACGACCACGAAGATGGCCACGAAGCCGTACAGCAGCTTGAAATCCTTGAACAGCATGGCGTCGCGGATGCCGCCCACCATGCACAGGCGGGCGCGCTGGGCCAGAGCGCCCACCACCACGGCGATCAGCAGTGCAGCCAGCATGGGCGCGTGCTTGGAGCCGGGGCCCTCCTCACTGAACTTGAACAGGCTGGGCACGGCGATGACCAGAATCAGCAGTCCGGTCATGACGATGGGCAGCACGCCGCCCTCGCCCTTCCCAACGGGATAGGCCCGCTTCAGGGAAAAGCCGCGCTTGAGGAACTGGATGCCGATGAAGATGCCCAGGGTGAAGCCCACCAGGCCCACCACGGCGTTCAGGTCGCCGCCGCCGATACGCAGGACCATCCGCAGGGGGCAGCCCAGGAAGGCCAGTGCGCCGATCATGACGAAGGCGCCCAGCACGAAGCGTGTGGCGGGGGAGGAGCCGGCCTTGGCCCGGAATTCCTTAGTGGCCACGGACATGACGAAGGCGCCCAGCACCAGACCGATGATCTCCGGCCGGACATACTGTACTTTGGCTGCGCCGTGCATACCCACCGCGCCGGTGATGTCCCGCAGGAAGCAGGCGATGCAGAAGCCCATGTTGGCGGGGTTGCCCAGATGGGTCAGCACCACAGCGGCCAGACCGACCACCGCGCCGGCGATGACCACGACCCAACTTACTTTTTTCATGTGATATGTCTCTCCTTTGCGTTATTTCTTTTAAAGAATAGCGATGCCATTATACGACACTGTACCGGAAAAGTCAAGACCGTGACAAACTTCACTTTCTGTGGTATGATGGGTCATGAGCTGTGAGGAGGTGCCTGTATGGACGCCATTTATCTTGATAACGCGGCCACGTCGTTCCCCAAGCCGGCAGGGGTCAGCGACCGGATGAAATACTATCTGGACTGCGTGGGGGCCAATGTGAACCGTTCCGTGTATACCGCCGCCCAGGAGGCGGGGCTGGTGACGCTGACGCTGCGGCAGCGGCTGGCGCGGCTGTTCGATTTCCCGGAGCCGCCTACCCACGTTATCCTGACGTCGGGTGCTACGGCGGGGCTGAATATGATCATCTCCGGTCTTCTGCGTCCCGGCGACCACTGCATCGTCAGCAGCATGGAGCACAACGCGGTCATGCGGCCGCTGCTGCGCCTGCCGGGGGTGGCGGTCAGCCGCGTTCCCTGTGACGCCGAGGGTTTTGCAGATCTGGACGCCCTGCCGGGGCTGTTCCGGGAGGATACGAGACTGGTCATCATGGCCCACGGCTCCAACGTCTGCGGCGCGGTGCAGGACGCGGCGGCTATCGGCCGCATCTGCGCGGAAAAGGGCGTGCCCTTTGCGCTGGACGCCGCCCAGACGGCGGGACACCTCCCTGTGGACTTTCAGGCTTTCGGCCTCAGTGCCATGGCGGTACCGGGCCACAAGGGGCTGCTGGGCCCCGGCGGCGTGGGTGCGCTGCTGCTGCGGGACGATTTCGCCAAAAAGCTGACGCCTCTGATCGCCGGCGGCACCGGCAGTGCCTCGGACAGCGAGTACCTGCCGCCCTATCTGCCGGACCGGTTTGAGTCCGGTACGGCCAATCTCCCCGGCTGCTACGGCTGGGAGGCGGCTCTGCGTTTTATTGAGGAGACGGGCGTGGACGTTCTGCGGCAGCACGAGAGGGCGCTGTGCGCCCGGTTTCTGGACGGTCTTGCGGATATTTCCGAGGTCCGACTGGTGGGTCCCCGGAATATGGACCGTCGGGTGGGCGTCATCTCCGTGGACTTCCTGCGCCGCGACAACGCCGAGATGGCCTATGCGCTGGAAGCGCAGTACGGCATCCTGACCCGCTGCGGCCTGCACTGTGCGCCCGCGGCCCACAAAACACTGGGGACGTTTCCCCAGGGCACTGTGCGGTTTTCGCTGGGCTGGGCCAGCACGGAAGCGGACGTGGACGCGGCACTGGCGGCCATACGGGCCTTGGCATGAATTAAACCGGGCGGCACTGCCGCCCGGTTTTCGGTTATCGCAGAAGAATACGCTTGCCGCCGTGATATTCGCCCACGGTGCCGATGCGCTGGGCGCTGGGCACTACCGGTGTCAGCTCCGCCAGCAGCGCGTCCGCGTCCGCAGGGTCTACGGCCATCAGCAGGCCGCCGGAGGTCTGGGGGTCGAACAACAGGTCCTGTACGGCCAGCTCGGTGGTGCCCACGTCCACACCGGCTTCGGCGAAGCTGCGGTTGCGGTACATACCGGCGGGCAGCACGCCCATCCGGGCGAATTCCAGTGCCTCCGGGATCAGGTCGATGGCAGACACGTCGATATGCAGTGCCACGTCGCTGCCCTGGGCCATCTCGAAGCCGTGGCCCATCAGGCCGAAGCCGGTCACGTCGGTGCAGGCGTGGACCCGATAGCGGACCATCACGTCCCGGGCGGCCTTGTTCAGGGTGGTCATCATCCGGTTCATGAAGTCCACCGTCTCTTTCGTCAGCAGGTCGGCCTTCCCGGCGCTGGTCAGCACGCCGATGCCGATGGGCTTGGTCAGTACCAGCACGTCGCCGGGCCGCGCGGCGGAATTGGTGAGCATTTTGTCCGGGTGAACAAAGCCGGTCACGGCCAGGCCGTATTTCGGCTCATCGTCCAGGATGCTGTGACCGCCGGTGATCAGGGCCCCGGCCTCATAAACCTTGTCATAGCCGCCCCGAAGGATGTCATGTACGGCCTCCTTCGGCATATCCTCCGGCACGGCCATGATGTTCAGACACAGTTTCGGCTCGCCGCCCATGGCATACACGTCGCTGAGGGCGTTGGTGGCGGCGATCTGGCCGAACAGGTAGGGGTCGTCGGCGATGGGGGGGAAGAAGTCCACCGTCTGCACCAGGGCCAGCTCGTCGCTGATCTTATACACGGAGGCGTCGTCGCTCTTGTCGAAGCCCACCAGCAAATTGGGGTCGTGGTGCACGCGGATGCCCTCCAGCAGTTGGGCCAGTACGCCCGCGCCCACCTTGGCGCCGCAGCCGGCGCACTTGGTCAGCTTTGTCAGCTTGATGTTCTGCTCTTCCATGATTTGTCTCCTATCGCAGTGCACCGGTCAGGTGCAGTATGGCCTCCAGCGCGCCGCCGCCCACGGCCAGCGCCTTGTCCGAGGCGGTGGTGCAGTATTCCGGTTGGCACCGTGGGTCCACGTCGCCGGATTTCATTCCCAGGTGTACCGGCGTGCCGCTGGGCAGGATACCCCGCACCACGCCGCCGATGGTGCATTTCATGGGTTGGCCGTTCACGGTCCCGGCGATGTCACCGGGCTGGACCTCGTCGCCGATGTCCAGTATCCGGGTGAAGATGCCGTCCGCCGGGGCGCGGAGCACGCGCTCGCCGGCGTAGCCGCCGATGAGGCCGGGGATGTTGGTGTTGGGCAGGGCACTGCCCTGATAGATGACGCGGCCCAGGGTGTGGCCGCGCATGGTCTCCACTACCGCGTGGCAGTCCTCTCCGGCGGTGAAGCCGGGCCCGATGCCTACCACCACGGGGGCGTCGGTGATGCGGGTGCCCAGATTGCGCTTGGCCAGTATGGCGTCCACCAGGGCATCCGGGTGCAGCTGCTCACGGCACAGGCACTCCGGGTCGGGGAGGACGGGTACTGCACCCTGCGCCAGCAGGGACAGCGCCTGCGCCGGGCTGTCGGCGCGGACGGCCCGCACATCCTCTACCACCGTTTCGCCGTCGGTGATGGCGGGGGAGAAGCACACCGTCCGCCGTATGGCGGTGGGGCGGGGCAGGTCGGTCATGACCACCTGTATCCCGGCGCGGTACAGCCGCAAAGCGATGCCGGTGGCAATGTCGCCTGCGCCGCGTATCAAAACAAGCATAGCTAACCATCCTTTCGTTATCCGTACAATAACACAACGAGAGAGGGTTGTCAACAAAGCCCCGTTGACGGGGGGACGCAGGTCTGGTAAAATGGACCCACGAAAGGAAAGAAGGTGCTTCAGTGAACGACAACATCATCGTCCATATCACCGCCCGCCTGTTCGCGGAGGAAAAGTGCTACGGTCCCGGGGTTCACCGGCTGTTGGGCGCGGTGGCGCAGCACAAGTCACTGCGTGCGGCCGCGACCTCCATGAACATGGCGTATTCCAAGGCGTGGAGCATCGTCCGGGCGGCGGAGCAGGGCTTCGGCTGCAAACTGCTCCGGTCCACCATCGGTGGCTCCGGCGGCGGCGGCGCGCAGCTTACCGACGAGGCCCGACAGATCATGGAGGCCTATGACGCGTACTGCCGAAAGCTGGATGTCTACGGACAGGAGCTGTTTCGGGAATTATTCGGCTTCTGCACAGAGAAATAAAAAAGGCCGCCCATCCGGGCGGCCTTTTTGCGGGCATCAAATGGTGGGCATCTCCATACCCAGGCGGCGGTACATGGTCTTTTTCACCGCTTTGAGAATGTTCTCATATCCGGTGCAGCGGCACAGGTGACCGGAGAGCAGCTTGCGGAGCTCCGCATCGGAGTAGAGCTTGCCGCTGTCCAGGATCTCCACGGCAGTCATCAGAAAGCCGGGGGTGCAGAAACCGCACTGGATGGCGGACTCCTCCATAAAGGCCTGCTGGATGTCGCTGGGCTCGCCGTCGGGGCTGAGCAAGCCCTCCAGTGTGCGGATGTGCTTGCCGTCGGCCCACACGGCCAGATAGATGCAGGAGTTGAACGTCTCGCCGTCGATGAGGACGGTGCAGGCACCGCACTCGCCTACCTCGCAGCCCTTTTTCACGGAGGTCAGGTGATAGTCATTGCGGAGCATATCGGTCAGGCTGGCGCGAACGTCCACCATCTTCTCTACGTCCTTGCCGTTGATATTGCAGCGGATCAGCTTATACTGCTTGCTCATGCCAGCTCACCTCCTGCCAGCTCAATGGATTTTACGAGACAGCGCTTGGCGATCTCCACGGCGATGTGCTGCCGGAAGGCCTTGCTGGCGCGCCAGCTGTCACGGGGGTTGATATCGTCCAGGATGGCGTGGGCAAAAGTCTCCACCGTCTCCTCGGTCAGGGGCTTGCCCTGGGCTGCCGCTTCAGCGCTGGCACACCGCAGGGGCACGGGGCCGGCTACGCCGTAGGCGATGCGGGCACGCTTAATGGTCTTCTTGTCCTCGCTGAGCCGGACGTTGACGCTGCACCCCAGGGTGGCGATGTCCATGGCGTTCCGCATGGCGTACTTGATGTAGTGGCCATAGCAGCGGTCATAGCTCTCCTTGGGGATAAGGATGGCGGTCTGAATTTCGCCGTCCTCTGCGCGGATGTCCACCTTGCCGGCCTTGATATAGAACTCATGGATGGGCAGGCGGCGGACGCCGTTTTTACCGGTCAGCTCCACGATGGCATCCCATGCGTGGAGGGTGGAGGAGGAGTCGGCGGAGGTCACGCCGTTGCAGGTGTTGCCGCCGATGGTGCCGATGTTGCGGATCTGGGGGCCGCCCACCATATCCACGGCCTCACCCAGCACGTTGATATACTGCTGGATGATGGGGTCGCGGGTAATGTGGGAGAAGCTGGTCAGACTGCCGATGCGGATGTTCTCGTCGGCGTCAATGGTGATGCCGCGCAGCTCGTCCAGCCCGTAGATGGAGATCAGCTCCGCACCGGCGCGCTTGCCCTCGCGCATCTGCACCAGTACGTCGCTGCCGCCGGCGATGATCTGGGCTTCCGGATGCTCCAGACGGAGGGCCACCGCGTTTTCCACGCTGGAGGCCTCGTATAAGGCTTTCATATCATACATGGCTTAGTTGCCCTCCTTTTCATTCCAGCTGTCGTGGATCAGGCCCGCCTTGCTGAACTCGGCGAACAGCACGTGGGGCGTGATGGGTGTGCAGTCGATGGCCACGCCGGTGGCGTTGAGAATGGCGTTGCGGATGGCCGGCGCGCCGGAGCAGGCCGGCGGCTCACCCAGCGCCTTGGTGCCGAAGGGGGAGGTGGGCTCGGGATTCTCCACGAACTGCGCCTCCAGATGGGGGTGATCCATAAAGGTGGACAGCTTGTAGTCCAGCAGGTTGTTGTTCAGGGGCTTGCCGGTCTTTTCATCGAACAGCAGCTGCTCGCTCATACCGTAGCCGATGGCCATGGACATACCGCCGTGGACCTGGGCCTCCGCCAGGGCGGGGTTGATAAGGCTGCCGCAGTCGTGAACGTTGATGATCTTGTTCAGCTTGACCTTGCACAGGGCGATGTCCACCTCCACATCGGCGAAGGTACAGCCGAAGGAGTAGGCGTTGTTGCGGATGGTGTAGGTGGACTCGGCGGTGATGTGCTCGCTGTCCGCCGCGTTGTACTGGGCGGTCATGGCCAGTTCACTCAGGCTCATGAGCACCGCGCCGTCCTGCTTGCGGACGATATTGCCGTCCACGATATCCATATTGTCTACGGCCTGGCGGGTCAGCTTGGTGGCGTAGGCCAGGATCTTCTGCCGCAGCAGGGTGGCGGTCTGCCGGATGGAGAAGCCGGCCACATAGGTCTGGCGGCTGGCGTAGGCGCCCAGCCCGGTGGGGGTAACGTCCGTGTCCTGACAGGAGACAACGCGGACGTCCCGGTAGCTCTTCAGGCCCACGGCCTCGGCGGTCATCTGGGCGTAAGCGGTATCAGCGCCCTGGCCGATCTCCGTCTCGCCGCACTGCATGGTGACGGTGCCGTCCAAATTCAGCAGCATACGGTTGCTGGAGGTCTCCAGCGAGATGGGATAGACGGCGGTGTTGTACCAGAACGCCGCCACGCCGATACCCCGGCGAATGTTGCCGGTGTCCTTGGCATACTCGGCCTTCTTTTTGTCGTACTCTATGTATTCCTTACCCTTTTCCAGGCACTCACGGAAGGAGTCGTAGTAGTTGGTGTTGCCGGAGAAGCCGTCGTGGAAGCCCTTTGGCATGATGTACTTCATGCGGTACTCCAGCGGATCCATGCCAACAGCCTTGGCGCACTCGTCAATGTTGGCATCGTCGGCAAAGGAGGCCTGAGGCATGCCGTAACCGCGCATGGCACCGGCCACCGGGCGGTTGGTGTATACCGTCCAGGCATCGCCCTCGAAGTTGTCGCAGGGGTAGATCTGGGGGAAGGAGCCCATGGCCTTGGCCACGATGGAGTGACCGTGGGAGGCGTAAGCGCCCTGGTTGGAGAAGCACTCTACCTTCCGCGCGGCAATGGAGCCGTCCTTGTGCAGCCAGGTGACGATGTGGAAGCGGATGGCGTGGCGCACGCGGTTAGAGACGAACGTCTCCTCCCGGGTGCAGTCGATACGGACGCAGCGGCCGCCCACCTGCGTGGTGCACCAGGCGCACAGGGGCTCATACAGGGCGTCCTGCTTGTTGCCGAAGCCGCCGCCGATGTAGGGCTTGATGATCTGAATGTCCGCCCAGGGACGGCCCAGGGCCTGGCCCACGATGCGGCGGATGATATGGGGGATCTGGGTGGACGCCACCACGACGATACGGCCGTTTTCCTCATAGGCAAAGCAGCCGTGATTCTCGATGTGGCTGTGCTGCACGGTAGGCGTGTCGTACCAGCCCTCCACCTTGATGAGCCCCGGCTCCTGAATGGCAGCCTGATAGTCGCCCTTGCGGATATCGGAGTGCTTGAGGATGTTGTTGGAATATCCCTCATGGAGCTGGGGCGCGCCGGGCTCCATGGCCTTCTGCACGTCCAGCACGAAGGGAAGCTCATCATACTCCACCTTCAGGGCGCGGACGCCCTGCATAGCGGACACCTCATCCTCGGCGATGACCACGGCGATATCATCGCCGTAGTAGCGCACATGGCGGTTCAGCAGATTGCGGTCCGCCACGTCCTGATGGCCGGGATCCATGGACCAGGGATGACCCGCCGTGGGGAAGCAGTGCTCCGGCACGTCGAAGCAGGTCAGCACCTTCACCACGCCCTCGATCGCCTCAGCCGCGGACGTGTCAATGGACTTGACGTAGCCGTGGGCGATAGTGGCGTGCTTGATGCGGGCATACAGCGCGCCCGCAGGCATACGATCCTCGTAGTATTTTGTCCGCCCGGTGGCCTTGTCAAAGGCGTCCACACGGATTTCGCTCTTTCCCACCTTACTCATAGTAGGCAGCCTCCTGTTGCAAAACTTGGAAATGTCGTCTATATTTTTTGCTAATGATACATATTCACGAAAATTATAGCACGGGACAGGGGAAATGTACAGCGAAAGCGTGATTTTATTTTCGGAATAACGATACGGCGAAGCTTGACGGGGCATACTGAAGCTGATACACTGGAACACACGAAAGAGGGTGGTTTGCATGGCGGAGCTGCGGATCGGCTGCCTGGTCATGGCGGCGGGCAGCGGCAGCCGCTTCGGGCGCAATAAGCTGGAGGCTGTGGTGGACGGAAAAAGTCTGCTGCGCCGTTCGCTGGAGGCGGTGCCGACGGAGGAATTCGCGCAGGTGACGGTGGTGACGCAGTACGATGCCGCCGCGGCGCTGGCAGAGGAATTCGGCTTCACGGTGGTGCGGAACGACCGACCGGAGGACGGCCTGAGCCGCACGGTGCGTTTGGGCACCGAGGCCATGGCGGGCTGCGGCGCTATTTTGTATCAGGTGGCGGACCAGCCGCTTCTGGAGCAGGATACCGTGCGGCGGGAGCTCGAATATTTCCGGATGCATCCGGACCATATCGTGGGCCTGGCCCATAACGGCGTGCGGGGCAACCCGTGCATCTTTCCCCGGAAGTTTTTCCCGGAGCTGATGGCGCTGGAGGGCGATGTGGGCGGCAACGTGGTCATCCGCGCACACCCGGACGCGCTGCTGCTGTATGAGACGTCTGCGGCGGAGCTGCGGGACGTGGACACGGTGGAGGCGCTGGCCGCGGTACAGGAGGACAGACAGATATGAAAAGAGCACCCCTTTGGGGTGCTCTTTTACGTTTATTTCTTGGGTGCGTAGGGGGTGTTCTTCAGCGGCAGACTGAATTCCCGTTCGCCGGTGAGGCGGTAGTAGGCGTCCGCAATGGCGGGGGCGGTGGGGATGGAGGTGATCTCACCGATGCCGATGGCACCGCCGGCCACATTCAGGCCGGGCTTCTCCACCACGATGGCCTGGATCTCCGGGGGGATCTGGTTGGCACGGAACAGGCCCAGCATACCGTATTTGGCGGTGGGCTTGCAGTTCTCATCGATGGGGTATTTCTCCGTCAAAGCGTAGCCCATGGACATGACCACGCCGCCCTCGATCTGACCCTCTACGCTCAGGGGGTTCACGGCCTTGCCCACATCATGGGCGGCCACCATCTTCTTGATGCGGCCGGTCTCCTTATCCAGAATACACATCTGGGTGGCGTAGCCATAGGCCACGTGGCTGACGGGGTTGGGTACGTCGGCGCCCAGCGGGTCGGTCTTGGCCAGATACTCGCCGTAGAACTCCGTGCCCTTCAGGTCGGCAAGGGATTTGCCGGCGTCCAGCTCCGCCTTCAGCTTTTCGCAGGCGCGGCGTGTAGCCTCGCCGGTGACAAGGGTCTGGCGGGAGCCGGAGGTGTCGCCGGAGTCGGGGGCGATCCAGGTATTGCTGCGCTCGTAGACGATATCGTTCCGATGCAGCCCGGTGTTGGTGACCACCACCTGCACCAGCACGGTGCCCAGTCCCTGGCCGATGCAGCTGGCGCCGGAGTAGATGTGCACCTTGCCATCGTTCTCCACGATGAGCTTGCAGCGGCCCCAGTCGGGAATGCCTACGCCTACGCCGGCGTTCTTCATGGCGCAGGCGATACCCACCGGATCGCCGTTTTTCACCGCCTCGTCATAGGCGGGCTTGATGGCCTCCAGTGTCTCTACCAGACCGGTGGAGTCATCCACGATCTGGCCGTTGGGCAGCACACCGCCGGGGCGAATGGCGTTGCGGTAGCGGATCTCCCAGGGGGAGATGCCCACCAGGTCGGCCATCTGGTTCAGCAGCGTCTCGGTGCAGAAGCAGGTCTGGGTGACGCCGAAGCCCCGGAAGGCGCCGGCGGGGGGGTTGTTGGTGTAGTAGGCGCGGCCCTCGATCTCGAAGTTCTCGTAGGCGTAGGGACCGGCGGCGTGGGTGCAGGCACGTTCCAGCACGGGGCCGCCCAGAGAGGCAAACGCGCCGGTGTCGGACACCACGCTGGCCTTGACACCCTGAATGATGCCGTTTTCGTCGCAGCCCATGGTGAAGTCCATGTCCATGCTGTGGCGCTTGGGATGGACGAGGATGGACTCCTGGCGGCTGAGCTTGAACTTGACGGGCCGGCGGCTCAGATAGCACAGCAGCGCAGCGTGGTGCTGCACGGACATATCCTCCTTGCCGCCGAAGCCGCCGCCCACCAGGCAGTTCTGCACCTGGCAGTGGTCGTAGTCCACGCCCAGCATGGACGCGCACTCATGCATGGTGGTGTGGGCACTCTGGTCAGTGGTCAGCAGCTTTACGCCGCCGTTGTCCAGCGGCAGCGCCACGCAGCACTCCGGCTCCAGGAAGGCGTGCTCCGTCCACGGGGTGGAGAAGTGCTCGGTCAGCACATATTTGGAATTTTTGATAGCACCCTCGGCATCGCCGCGGGAGACGTGCTTGTAGGCCTGGACGTTGCTCTCCTCCTCGTCGAACACCAATGGCGCGCCGGGAGCGGCGGCCTCGGCGGGGTTGTGGACGGCGGGCAGGACTTCGTACTCCACCTTCACCAGCTTCTTGGCGGCCTCCACCGTCTCCTGATCCACGGCGCAGACCAGTGCCACACTGTCGCCCAGATAGTGGGTGATCTCGCCTACGCCGATGAGGGTGGGCTGGTCCTTCTTCAGATGGCCTACGTTGACCTTGCCGGGGATATCCTTTTGGGTGGCCACGCAGATCACGCCGGGCAGCGCCTCGGCCTCGCTGGTGTCGATGGAGAGAACGCGGGCGCGGGCATACTGGCTGCGGACCGCACCGCCGTAGCACATACCGTCCACATAAATGTCATCGGGATACTGGCCATAGCCCAGGACCTTTTCCTCCACGTCCAGTCGGTGGACGCGGCTGCCCATCTGCCAGTCGTCGGCGGAGGGGGCGGGCAGCTTGCCCTCGCGGAATATCTTAGCCGCCAGCAGGATGCCGTCGATGATCTTCACATAGCCGGTGCAGCGGCAGATATTGTTGCGGATGGCGAAGGCGGCCTCCTCGCGGGTGGGATCGGGGTTCACGTCCAGCAGCCCCTTGGCAGAGATGACCATGCCGGGAATGCAGAAGCCGCACTGCACCGCGCCGGCCTCGCCGAAGGCGAAGGTGTAGACCTGCTTTTCCCAGTCGCTGAGCCCCTCTACCGTGAGGATGGTCTTGCCCTCCAGCTTGTCCGTCTGGGGGATGCAGGCCTTGGTGGGCTTGCCGTCGATGAGGACGTGGCAGGTGCCGCAGGCACCCTCGCTGCATCCGTCCTTTACGGAGGTCAGGTGCAGCTCGTCCCGCAGAAAGCGGATGAGCTTCTGGTTCTTTTCCACAGTGACGGACTTGCCGTTCACGGTAAATGTCGCCATAGTGTATCTCTCCTTTGCGCCCGGCCGGGCTTATCTCTGGTATTTGCAGAAATTATAGCACGGGAACGACGGAAAAACAAGGTGAGAACCGCCGCATTTTGTCCAAGACGTGATAGTATATCGAGAATATCGGATAAAAAGAAAGGAGCCGCCCAAGGCGGCTCCTTCAAACAAAAGCTTTCTTACGTCTCCAGCACCGGAAGCATGATCTGCAGCAGAAACTGGCCCTGCTGGGCGGAAAACACGCACAGGCCGCCGTTGCGCTGGGCGATGGCCTGGATGCTGCGGCATCCGTAGCCGTGTCCTTCCCGGTCACTGACAGGCAGGCCGTCCCGCATGGCTATCGGTCCGGCGCAGGGATTGCGTATCTCGATGAGAAGCTTGTTCTGCCGCACACCGCAGTACAGGGAGATCTGCTTCCGGTCGGCGGGCAGGTCCGCCACGGCGTGCAGGGCGTTTTCCAGACCGTTGCTCAGCAGAGAGCACAGCTCCGTGTCCGAAATGGCTACATCGTTGGGCAGTGAGGCATCCACGGTCAGCACGGCGCCCTGCCGCTGGGCTTTGTCGGTGAAGGAGGAGCACAGCAGGTTCACCAGATGGTTTTCGCAGAAGCGGCGGGGCGTGATGGCCTCGATATCCGCCTGGACATTTTTGATATACGCTGTCGCCTCGTCCGGCCGTCCCGCGGACAGCAGACCGTCCAGCATATTCAGGTGGTGGCGCATATCGTGCTGATAGACGGCGGTCTGGGTCTCCAGCCGGTGAAGGGAGTCCATCTCAGACTGGGACTGCTCCAGCTCCGCCTCCAGCATGGAGCGCTGCATCTCCGCGTCGGCGCGCCGCTGTGACTGCAGGTGAAAGGCGGGCAGAAACAGTACATAGAATGTTATCAGCACTGTGGGCAGAAATTCATTCAGCGCCTGAATGCCGGAATAGAGTGCATCGGAGTAGATCGTGGTGGCATAGTCGAAAATATAATAGGTGACGGGCAGGCTGCCGAACAGCAGCAGCGTCGCCGTTGAGGAGGTCATGGTGTTATAGGCCGCGGCCACGAAAAAGCGGCGCAGGAGATAATACATCACCGGCATCAGCAGGATATAGACCAGCTCGGCGGCCAGCGTGCTCTGCGTCAGCGCCTCCACGGCGATGCGTCCCCAGCGGGGCGGTTGGCAGCACAGATACGCGGTGCAGGTGCTGACAATGGCTACGCCCACCGATTTTTTCATAAACAAAATCAGGATCAGCACCAACGGCACATGGGTGACCAGCGGGTAGAGCTGCTTTACCGTTCGTTCGCCCAAAAGCACCAGCCCCAGTCCCTGTACCAGCAGGAACAGCAGGCACAGCAGCGTCAGCAGGCACTTCTGCTGTCGGGAGACATGGCCGCCGGTGGAGATATCCGCGCTGAGCGCCAGTCCATAGATCAGCACCAGCACATAGCAGAATATATCCAGCGCGGACTGCATAGATAAATCAAACATATTATGCGTCCCTCCCGGAAAACAGCAGGGCCAGATAGTCCTTTTGCAGCTGGCCGTACAGCAGACGGGACACGGGCACGTTATGGCCGCTGAAGGTGATGACCCCGGCGGGGGAGAGCTTTTCGGCCTGGAGCATATTGACGATGTAGGACCGGTGGACCCGCATGAACTCCGGGCGGGCCAGCAGCGCCCCTTCATACTCGCGCATGGAGGCCGCCACCTCATAGACAGTGCCGTCGGCCATGTTGAAGAACAGGTGTTTGCCGTTGACCTCCACATAGCTCAGCTGGGAAAAGGGCAGACGCACCAGCATACCGTTGGATTTGACGGTCAGGCCGTCCTGCGGCTTCTGATCCCGCAGATACAGCTTGTCCAGCACCGGATAGAGCAGCTTGGCATTGATGGGCTTGAGCAGATACTCCGCCGCCCGGACGCCGTAGCTTTCGTAGGCGAAGCCGGGAGAGGTGGTGAGAAAGATGATGTCCGCCGCCGCGTCGAAGGAACGGATCTCCCGTGCGGCGTCCATGCCGGTCATGCCGGGCATCAGCACGTCCAGCAGATACAGGGTGAAGCGCTCGGCGCGGGCAGCGTCCAGCAGCTGGCCGCCGCTGCGGAAGGTCTGAAAGCGGACATCGGAGCGCCGGTCAGACTGCCAGGCCTGCAAAAGCGCCGTGAGCTTTTCCAGTTCCTCGATCTGATCATCACATACTGCGATATACATGGCGCCGCCTCCTTGTGCTTTTCTTGTGCTTCCGCGGCTTTATTTTATCATAAGAAAAGAGAATTGTCACCGCAAATTTTACATTTCGCGGACGTGTATGTGCATTTCGTGGCATACGCGGACGCAATCCTTCCCGTATCTGTTACGATATCCACAGCAGGGGTCGCTGTGCCCTGCGGAAGGGGGCGTTTGCGTATGAAATGGGTCATCTGGCTCGTGGCGATCGCCAGCACTTCAGCGCTTGTCGCCCTGTGGTTCTGGGAGGTCCGCCGTCTGCTGCGTCAGCACCGGAGCATGGTAGAGAGCGCCCGGTGCCAGCTGGCCGCTTTTGAAAAGCGGGCGGCAGAAGCTGCGGGCAATGCTGATGTGGCGGAGGTCCTGCGGCGCAGCGAGAGCATTTACCGGCAGGCCGCCGGCAACTATAACGAGACACTGCATCGGCCATGGATCTATATTCCCGGGCGGCTGATGGGCTTCCACTATGAGGAGGCCGCGAAGGTCCCCGGCCGGGTACATATATAGATGAACAGGAAAGAGAAGCAACAAAAACCATTGGGAGGGTATTGTTATGCGCGATGAAATGAAACGGACGATGTTTGAACTGTTCGGCGTGGGCAGCGAGGATGACAAGGTGCTGGCCGCCGGCGGAAAAAAGCCCGCCGTCAAGCCGGAGCCGGTAAAGACCGCGCCGGTGCAGGCACCGGTACAGCCTGTGGTGAAGGCCAAGGCCGCCAGCTATCTGGCTGCGGGTACTTCACTGGAGGGCACACTGCGCTCTGACGGCGATGTGGAGATCGCCGGGGCATTCAAGGGCGAGGTCATTACCACCGGCACGGTGACGCTGCGCTCGGTCATCCAGAGCAATATCACCGCCGGCAGCCTGAACCTCATCGGCTGTACGCTGACCGGTGATGTAAAGGTCACGGGCACCGTTACCGTCAGCGAGGATTCTCAGGTGACGGGTAACATCAACGCCAAGGAGCTGCTGTGCGCCGGTAAGGTCAACGGCGATCTGGAGATCACCGGCGGCACTACCCTGGAGGAGAAGGCTCAGATCAGCGGCGGCCTGGTGACGGGCACTCTGGCGGTGGTCAAGGGCGCGGTCATCCGCGGCGGCGTGGAGATCAAGGCATTCTCCGGCACGGCCAAGCAGGAGCCCAAGCAGGAGCACAAGCAGGAGCACAAGGCCAACTGACTGCGATCATGTGATCGGCGGCCGTGCAGCGGACACTGGTACAGGAGGTATATATTATGGGCCTGTTCAGCAACAATATCCAGTATGCCGGCGGTTTCATTGAGCAGGAGGACGGCCCGGTTATGATCGCCATGCTGGACGGCACCGGCATGAATGGCCTGTATTTCCACCTGTATATGGGCGAGTAAGCTGTGATAAAAAAGGAGCACCCGGCCGGGTGCTCCTTTTTGCTTTTTTATTCTTTCGCCTCGTCCGCGTCCTCTGTTTGAGGCAGCAGCGTTACCTCCGCCGCATTCACCTGATGGTCCAGAATGGAGGTCACATGGATCCGCATCCTCTCAGCCTCCAGCGTAATGTCCTGCGGGCCGTCGTCGGGTATCATGCCCAGCGCGTCGAACACCAGGCCGGTCAGGGTGTCATGCTCCTCCTGGTCCAGCTCGATGCCAAGTGCGTCCTCCAGATCGTCCAGCTCTACGTTGCCGGTGATGACCAGGGAGCCATCCTCCCGCTTTTCGATGCGGGGCTCATCATCGTCCAGGATGTTGCTGTCGTCGCTGCCCAGGTCGCCCACCAGCTCCTCAACCAGGTCGTTCAGCGTCACGATGCCCACCATGCCGCCGTACTCGTCCAGCACCACGGCCAGGGGATTGCCGGTACGCTTCATGTTGCGGAACAGGGCGTCGGCCTTAATGGTCTCCGGCACGAAGTACGGCGTGCGGACGGCGCCGGCCATTACGCTCTCCCGGCTCTTATCCGCCAGACGGAAGTACTCCTTGGCGTTCAGAATGCCCACCACATTGTCCGCGCTGTCCTCGCACACGGGGTAGCGGGTGTGCCGCGTGTTGTGGATGGTCTCGGCCCAATCGTCCATGGTGTCGTCCAGCCACAGCAGATCCACGTCCGTGCGGTGGGTGGCGATCTCCTCGGCGGTCAGGTCATCAAACTCAAAGACGTTCTGGATGAACTCCTTTTCCTCATGGTCGATGCCGCCGTGCTCGCTGCTGGCGTCCACCATCATGCGGATGTCCTCCTCGCCCACCTGCTCCTCGGCCTCGTTTGGATCAATGCCCAGCAGCCGCAGTATGCCGTTGGTAGACGCGCTCAGCAGCCACACGATGGGCGCGAACAGCTTGGAGATGACATTGATGAGACCGGAGATGTTCAGCGCTACCTTCTCCGACTGCTTCATGGCGATCCGCTTGGGAACAAGCTCGCCGAACACCAGCGTGAAGAAGGACAGGATCAGCGTGATCAGGATCACGGCGAGGGTGTTCAGCGTGGCGGGCGGGATCGTTACGCCCAGCCCCACCAGCCAGTCCACCAGCGGGTCGGAGAAATTCTCCGCCGCGAAGGCGCTGCCCAGAAAGCCCGCCAGGGTGATGGCCACTTGAATAGTGGCCAGGAACCTGGCCGGCTGGGCCGTCAGCCGGCTGAGCCGCCTGGCCTTCCGGCTGCCCTCCGACACCATTTTGCTCAGCTTCACCTCATTCACCGAAAGTACGGCGATCTCCGCGCAGGCGAACACGGCGTTCAGGGCGATAAGCACCACCTGTAAAAGCAATAACCAACCTATTGAGGTATCCAAATTTTGTCTCCTTTCCCGGGCTCCGCTGTTTTCGCGGAGCGCCTTCTCTCGCTTTTTGCAGCGCTGCAAAAAGCGCAAAAGACACGGCCTGTGTGCCTCGCGCACAGGTCATGTCTCACGTCATTCTCTGTTGTTCTGATCTCGTTCAGGGCAAGAGTCGCTGCCGGCTGTGTCCATCCTGTGATAGAACCTCCCTGTATTTTTGGTTATGTTTTATTATACAGATGTGTAGGGGATATGTCAATATGACCGGAGGGAAAAGTGCCGCGGATGTCATGTCCGCGGCACAGTCATGTTACTCTGTCAGCAGCGCTTCCAGCCGCGCACGGATCAGACCCAGCAGCGTGTCGTTGTCCGGCTTGTCGGTGTATTCCGACGGGTCGCACAGCATGGTCAGGTCCTCGGTAAAGTGCCCGGCCTCGAATATATCCAGCCCCGCCTGCTCCAGACAGCCGGAAAAGTGCACCAGGTCGGCATTGCCGTCCAGCTCGCCCCGCTTCCGCAGGGCACCGGCCCAGGCGAACATGGTGGCCAGGGGGTTGGTGGATACCTTTTCTCCCTTCCGCCAGCGGTAGAAGTGGTCGGTGACGGTGCCGTGGGCGGCCTCATACTCGAAGCAGCCGTCCGGGGACACCAGCACGCTGGTCATCATGGGCAGGGAGCCGGAGGCCGCAGCGACCAGGTCGCTCATCACGTCGCCGTCGTAGTTCTTGCAGGCCCAGACGATGCCGCCCTTGCTGCGGAGGACCTTGGCCGCGATATCGTCGATGAGCGCATAGCGGTAGTGAAGACCTGCCTGTTCAAAGGCGGCCTTGTACTCCTCGTCATAGACCTTCTGGAACAGCAGCTTGAAGGTCTGGTCATAGTCCTTGGAGATGGTGTCCTTTGCGCCGAACCACACGTCCTGCCCTACGGACAGGGCGTAGGTGAAGCAGCAGCGGGCGAAAGAGAGGATGGAGGCGTCCCGGTTGTGCATGGCCTGCACCACGCCGGGGCCCTTGAAGTCGAACACCGTCTGGCGGCTCAGCTCCCGGCCGCTTTCATCGGTGAACACCAGCTCCGCCTTTCCGGCACCGGGTACGCGGTATTCCACCGCCTTGTACAGGTCGCCGTAGGCGTGGCGGGCGATGGTGACAGGTTTCTCCCAGCAGGTCACCACAGGCTTGACCCGCTTCAGCAGGATGGGTGCGCGGAACACGGTGCCGTCCAGCGCCGCCCGGATGGTGGCGTTGGGGGACTTCCACAGCTGGGTCAGGCCGTACTCCTCCTGGCGCTGCAGGTTGGGGGTGATGGTGGCGCACTTCACGCCGATCTTCAGGCGCTTGATGGCCTCCGCTGCCTGTGCGGTGACGGCATCTGCCGTCTCCTCCCGGTGGGGCAGGGACAGGTCGTAGTATTCGGTGTTCAGGTCCACGAAGGGCTTAATAAGTGTGTCCTTTATCATGCCCCACAGCACATGGGTCATCTCATCGCCGTCCAGTTCGGCGATGGGGACAGGCATTTTGATCTTTTCCATTCAGTTCACCGCCTTTGCCGCGTAATAGTTGATGAGGCACCCGCGCAGCAGCAGCTCGCGCTCCTCCGCGTTGGTGTTTTTCAGATAGAGGAGGAGGTCCGTTTTCCTGCCGTCATGCAGCAGTACCGCGGGAAATTCCTCGTCGCCCCGGGCCACCTTCTCCCGCACCTCCGGGACGTAGATAAAGTCGCCGGGCACGCCGTCAAAGGCGTCGCCCCCGGCCAGGGTAAAGGGCAGCAGGCCCCAGTTGACGCAGTTGGAGCGATAGCGTTTGGTGGCGAATTCGTAGCAGATGTTGGCGCTGCCGCCCAGCACCCGCTGACAGGAGGCCGCTTGCTCCCGGGCAGAGCCGTCGCCGGGCTTGTTGGCAAAGATAACGGAGCCGATGTGCAGCCGGGAGAGGCTGCGCGTATCCAGACCCAATGCGTGCAGCGTATCTGCCAGCGCCGCCGGTACCTTGCCTGCGGCCCGGGTGCTTTCCAGCGCGGCGGCGGCCTTGGCCCGGGGCACGTAGTCCGGGTCGCGGCGGGACAGGGTGAACTGCGCCAGCTTCATGGGGTTGGAACGGTAGGAGGACGTCTCGCCAGAGGGGATGAGCTCGTCTGTGGTGGTGACCTCATCCCGCAGAACGGAGGCCACCTGTAGGAGCAGATCATCGGATAGGGCGGGGATGGCGGGCCATTCGGCGATGTTGGGACCGTATTGCAGCGGGGCGTCCGGCTGGGGGTGGCCGAAGCCGCGGTAGACCCGCTTGTCGTACACGGAGGCGTCGAACCGGCGCTCCGCGGGAGCGGGCTCGTCGTAGTCCACATCCGCCGCAGAGGTGAGCACACCGTGGTTCCGCGCGGTGGCGGCAATGGAACGGGCGTCCATGAGAATCACGCCGGACAGCTGGCCGTCGCCGGGCTTGGAGCCCTCGCGGTTGGGAAAATTCCGGGTGGTGTGGCGGATGGATAGGGCATCGTTGGCGGGCACATCGCCCGCACCGAAGCAGGGGCCGCAGAAGCAGGGCTTGCACACCGCGCCGGCGCGCAGCAGCCGGGCGGACACGCCGTTTTCCACCAGCTCCAGCTCCACGGGGACGGAGGGGGGATACACGGAAAAGTCAAAATTCCCGCTGCCTACGTCGCAGCCGTCCAGGATGGCAGCCGCCTCGGCGATGTTGTCATACAGGCCGCCGGCGCATCCGGCGATGACGCCCTGCTCTACATGGAGCTTGCCGCCTTTTACCTTGTCGGTGAGATGCAGCTGCACCTTGCCGCCGAACTGGTCGGCGGCCCGCTTCTCTACCTCACGCAGGATGTCGCCGGGGTCGGCGATCAGCTCCCGCAGCGTCACCGCCTCGGAGGGATGGAAGGGCAGGGCGGCCATGGGCTCGATGGCGGACAGGTCCAGCTCGATAAGGCCGTCATAGTACGCGCCGTCCTCGGGATGCAGGGGTGCATAGTCCCCCGCCCGGCCGTGCAGCGCCAGATAGTCCCGCACGGCGCCGTCCGTCTCCCAGATGGAGGTCAGGCAGGCTGTTTCGGTGGTCATGACGTCGATGCCGATGCGGTAGTCCATGCTGAGACGGCCGATGCCATCCCCCACGAACTCCAGCACCTTGTTTTTCACAAAGCCGTTTTTATACACCGCGCCGCACAGGGCGATGGCCACATCGTGG
>ENA-OZTQ01000016-OZTQ01000016.1-human-gut-metagenome-genome-assembly--contig:-NODE-16-length-30144-cov-7.053441_pt1 | contig 30144 bp, 28 predicted proteins | sample MGYA00244231_ERZ653992 | MGnify/ENA primary metagenome ERZ653992 (study PRJEB26926, sample SAMN06164456) | human gut metagenome | biome: ENVO:00009003; feature: ENVO:2100002; material: ENVO:00002003... | reverse complement strand
CTCGTGGGCTCGGAGATGTGTATAAGAGACAGACTATACATAGTGCAGCTCAACAGGAGGCAGGGGGTAGATTCGGGGCTATCGTAAGAAAGATAGCATTCAAGTTACATTATATTACTCCTGTAACCATATCAGAGGATTCGCACCGCTCTTTTTTAGATTTCTATAAAAAAGATGCCCCGATGATTGTAAACGGTAGAAACATCCCTAATCATGTTGAAGTCTCGGAAAGTGTCAAACAAGAGATAAGGCAATATAAAAAAAGTAAGAACACACGAATCTTGATTCAGTTGGCGAGCATTTACGAAGTAAAGCGTCAGGATTTGATGGCTCGTGTCTGCAAAAAACTATCAGACGAAGGATTTGATTTTTCGTTACTTATGATTGGCAGGACTCCTGATATTGAGTTCAGAAAGAGAGTAGAGAAAATTTATAGCCCTGATGTTCACTTGATTGGAGAGAGAAGACAAGTATTAGAATACTTAACAGAATCCGATGCTTATTGTCTATGCTCAAGTTATGAAGGTATGCCAATCTCGCTTATTGAGGCACTTGGATGTTATACCATACCGATTTGTACCCCAGTCGGAGGTATTGTCAATACTATAAGAAATGGCGTAAACGGTTTTTTATCAAAAGACATTGAAGAAGAGTCTTACTATCAGACATTGAAGCACTTTTTGCTTCTTAATGACGAAGATTTGTCTGCAATTAAAATCAAAGCAAGAGAATCTTATCAACCATACAGTATGACCGATTGTGCCAGCAAGTATATAAACTTATTTAAAGGGAAACAACAATGAAACGTAAGCTGTTTTTGATACTATACTATGGAATATTCAAACACTTGCCAGATACCGGTGGGGGTAGAATGTTAGTATTTAGACATATGAGAGCTTGGTGTTGCCGTCATATTTTTGCTTCAGCAGGTAAAAACATAAATATTGAAGGTGGTGCTGATTTCGGAATTGGTAATCAGATTCGAATCGGTGATAATTCCGGTATTGGAATAGATTGCAAGTTAAGAGGTCCGGTTACGATTGGAAATGATGTCTTGATGGGACCAGAGGTTATTATTTTCACAAATGGTCATAACCATGAATACACAGATATTCCCATAAGATTGCAAGGGACTACAGAATCAAAAGAAGTACGCATAGGCAATGATGTATGGATTGGCCAACGAGTAATCATCATGCCGGGTGTTACAATTGGAGATGGTTGCATTATAGGTGCAGGAGCTATCGTAACTAGAAATATACCTGCATATACAGTAGCCGCAGGCATCCCTGCCAAAGTAGTAAAACATAGGAGGAAATAATCATGATTAACATTAATTTGATATTCGGGGGGGGTACACTCCTCATTTACAACAGCTTACAACAGGCCTAAGTCTGTTGCATAAGGCTGGTATTATAAACTGCAATGTAAAACCGACAACTTGGAAACCGATTTTGGGTTTAGGATTAAATCCAAAATCACCGATTGCACTACTTGAAATTAACGATATAAGGATCATCATTGATACTCTAGATGGCTATAATTTCAACATGCAAGTAAATCAAGATGAAAATCTTGAAATCCTTGATAAGCTGGCAGGTAATGTTGACTATTATTTTAAGCGTTCTTTTAGTTCCGGGCTAAATAAGGTCTTAATTAATAAAGATAAAATCTATCCACTTGGATTGAACTATGATGTGACATGCAATAGAAATGTCATTGACAATCAATTGAAAATTAAGGGACCGGGCTTGATTTCTGAATACAAAAGAAAGATAGTACGTAAGTTAGTCCCTGATATAAATTCATTCGAATGTTATCCCAATCTGGGAAACCATAACGGGAGTAAGATTATTTTCATGACCCGTCTTTGGCCGGATAATACCACGTATGAGCGGTTCAATATTAAAAATAAAAAGATTAATCAGACTAGGGTTTCAACCTTGCGGTTGTGTCGTGAGCGTTTTGGAAAACAATTTATAGGAGGTCTCTATCCAGACAAAATGTCGCTATGTTTTCCGGACTTGGTTCTACCCAAGTCTATGACTAAACGAAATAATTACTTGAAATTAATGCACGAAGCAGATGTTTGTATCGCCACAACCGGGCTACACAACTCAATTGGCTGGAAATTAACGGAATATATAGCAGCTTCTAAGTGTATAGTTTCAGAGCCGTTATTTTATGAAGTCCCCGGAAATTTTGCTAAAGGTATTAATTATATGGAAGCTTCAACTCCCGAAGAAATAGTAGAAGCCATTGAAACATTACTAAACGATAATACTTTACGGAATACGATGAAATTCAATAATTACACATACTACAATAATTATGTTCGTCCCGATGTGTATGTACTCAATGTCTTAAAAAAGGCTTTGTGTCCCATAGTGTTTGAATGTTAGATTCTATTTGGCATTGGGGGATTTATAGACTGAATAATATAAAAGAATATACTTGATGAGATATAAGATTTCAGTAATAGGCGCATTTGGCTTCGGTCGTGAAATGAGAGATGGGCAGACCGTAAAAACGAAAGAAACTTATAAACTCCTTACAGAAAAATATGGCAAGGAGGCTATTTATGCTGTTGATACACTTGGGTGGAGTAAAGCCCCTTGGAGATTGTTCCATGGTGTGGTGTGTGCAGCTCGTAATAGTGAATGTGTGATAATGTTGCCTGCCCGCAATGCATTGAAAGTGATACCTTATCTCCTATTCTTCACAAAAAGGAATAACACAAAAGTCTTTTATTCAGTGATTGGTGGTTGGCTTCCTGAATTCTTACAAGACAAGCCCCAACTTTCTAAGTTACTTAAAAGACTAAACGGAATATGGGTGGAGACCAACACCATGAAACGCAAACTTGATGCAGACGGTTTTGGAAATATAACTGTCGTTCCCAACTTCAAGGAGCTGAATGTATTGAAAAAGGAAGAATTGGTTTATCCAGAACTCTCCCCCATGCGGCTCTGTATTTTTTCCCGAATCAACAAGATGAAGGGAATCGAAGATGCCGTCAGGGCTATCAAAGAAGTGAATGCCGAATCAGGCAGAACGGTTTATACTTTGGATATGTATGGTTTAATCTCAGATGAGTTCAAGCAAGACTTTGATAAACTCTGTAAAGAAGCACCCCCATACATCCAGTATAAAGGATGTATTCCTCCAGAGCAGAGTGTTGGTGTCATAAAGAATTACTTTGCTCTTCTTTTTCCTACCCTTTATCCAACAGAAGGCATTCCCGGGACTATCATTGATGCCTATTCTGCCGGTGTGCCTGTAATATCCGCTAAGTGGAATAGCTTTGTTGATATAGTGGACGAAAGCAAAACCGGTATAGGATTCACTCAGGGAGATTTTAATTCACTTAAATCCGCCCTAAAGGAAATTGCAATAGCACCTGAAGTCCTCTGTAATATGAAACCTGAGTGCTTGAAAAAAGCTAAAGTCTACTCTCCAGAAATAACCAAAGAGTTGATTTTGAGGTTATTAACACGGGGGGGGGGTAAAGTCTTAAGACTAATTTTCTTTGCTCGTGTGATGCAAGAAAAAGGTATAGAAGAGGCTGTGGAAGTGATTCAAAGAGTAAATACTTCGGTAGGAACGACAGTGTTCAGTTTGGATATTTATGGAATAATCGATGCTTCTTACTCTGGCCGATTCACAAGACTTTGGCACAATGCACCAGAGTACATTCAATATAAAGGTTGTGTGGATGCTTCACGCAGTGTAGAGATTTTGAAAGACTACTATATGCTTCTTTTTCCATCGTTCTACCCCGGAGAGGGATTAGCAGGTACTATCATAGATGCTTATTCAGCAGGTATCCCTGTTGTTTCAAGTGATTGGCGATATAATGCTGAGATAGTTAATCATGGCGAGACAGGATTTGTCTTTGAGACTCACAACATCCAAGCTTTCTATGACATATTGATTTATGCGGCACTACACAAGCAAGAAGTATTCCGAATGAAAGGTAATTGCTTGAAAGAAGCAACCAAGTATTCAAAAAGTAAGGTAGCAAAGAAGATATACAAAGAGTTGGCAATAAACTGCTGATATCCATCCCTCTTATCTTCTGTATCTATTGGACGATACCAAGTAGAACAGTCGTTTGGGAGGAAACTACCCAATTCTTGTGAGCTATCTGCTCTCTGTTTCATTCTTCTCGCAAGTTGCCACAGATAAAGCAATCGACATCCTGTGTTAAAACAAAGTAGGTAAAAGAATAAAATCATAATAAAATATTTTTGCATGAATTCAATCAAAATTTGCGTAATCGGTCTCGGTTATGTGGGGCTTCCTTTGGCTCGGCTTTTTTCCACCAAGTTTCAGACTATCGGGTTCGACATGAACCAAGAGCGTGTTACCTCACTGATGGATGGTCATGATGCTACTCTTGAAGTGACTGACGACTTGCTCCAAGATGCTATCAACAGCCACGGTTTCAAATGTACTACCAATTTGGATGATATTCGTAACTGTAACTTCTATGTGGTTGCTGTACCTACACCGGTAGATGAGAACAACCGTCCTGACCTTCGTCCTCTTTGGGGGGCAAGCGAGACTGTAGGTAAGGTTATCTCTAAGGGTGATATTGTGGTATATGAATCTACCGTATATCCCGGAGTAACGGAAGAGGAGTGCTTACCTGTCGTAGAACGAGTTTCAGGTTTGAAGTTTAATGAGGATTTCTTCGCGGGATACTCTCCCGAGCGTATTAATCCGGGTGATAAGGAACATACCGTTGAAAAGATTCGCAAGGTAACTTCCGGTTCTACTCCTGAGATAGCCGACATCGTGGACAACGTATATAACAAAGTCCTTGTGAATGGTACTCACAAAGCTCCCTCTATCAAGGTTGCAGAAGCATCAAAGATTATCGAGAACTCACAGCGCGATGTGAATATCGCTTTCATGAATGAGTTGGCAAAGATATTCAACGCTATGGGTCTTGACACTTCTGATGTAATTGAAGCTGCTTCTTCCAAATGGAACTTTATCAAACTTAAACCGGGTTTGGTTGGCGGTCATTGCATCAGTGTTGACCCTTATTACTTGATTCAGAAAGCACAGGTGTATGGGGTATTGCCACGTATTATGTTTTCAGCCCGTCGTTTGAATGATGGCATGGGGGCTTATGTAGCCAATCAAGTGATAAAGTGCATGAATAAGAAAGGGGTTATGGTAAAGGATGCCAAGATTCTTATACTCGGTATTACTTTCAAAGAGAACTGTCCGGACATTCGCAATACCAAGGTTGTAGATATTTACACCACTCTTCAAGAGTACACCAACAACATCACCGTTTATGACCCATGGGCTAAGACAGATGCTGTGAAGCATGAATACGGAATAGACATCGTAAACGAGTTGCCTAACGAGAAATATGACACAATTGTATTAGCAGTCTCCCATAAGGAGTTTGCAGTACTCGATATCAAATCATTGGTAAAAGAGAACTATGTGATTTATGATGTAAAGGGGTGCTTGGATAGAAATATCATAGACGACAGATTGTAATCATATGGACACATTTATTTCTGTTATCTGCCCTATTTACAACGAGGAAAAGCATATTATAAAATGTGTGGATTCTATTATAGGGCAAGATTACCCCAAAGAAAATATGGAAGTGTTATTTGTGGACGGGATGAGTACGGACGAGACTAGGGTTCTTTTGGAGCCTTACTTGCAGAAATACAGTTCCCTGAACTTGTTGGACAATCCACAAAGGACTGCACCATGTGCTATGAATGTTGGAATCAAGGCGGCAAAAGGAGATTTGATAATCAGGCTTGATGGGCATGCTCTCTATCCTAAAGACTATTTTTCCAAGTTGGTGTATTGGCATTCTCTGTTGAAGGATGCTGATAATATAGGGGGCATATGCAATACTGATGTCGTAAATAGGACAAAGACATCCGTTGCCATTGCAAAAGTGATGAGCGATAAGTTTGGTGTTGGTAATAGTAAATTTCGCACAGGTAGCAATGAAAAATGTTTGGAAGTCGACACAGTCCCTTTTGGTTGCTATAAGAGAGAAGTATTCGATAAGATTGGCCTATATAACGAACGCCTTACGAGATGTCAGGATATTGAATTCAATAAACGTCTGAAAAGAAATGGAGGAAAGATATATATCATTCCGGAAATTTCATGTACATATATTCCACGTGATAAGTTTAAATCATTCGCAAGAAACAGGTATTTAACCGGTCTATGGGTAATAAAGTCTTCCAAAATCACAAAGACCTTTAAGAATTTGGGAATAAGGCATTTTATACCATTATGTTTTGTTTTAAGTTTATTTGCAAGCATAGTCTTCGGGCTTCTTTTTACGCCAATATTCTGGATAGGCTTGTTCATATTCTTGCTCTATTCATTGTTGATGTTTACACGCTCGGTAAAAATTAAAGATGAAGGAACTACTTCACTTCGAGTTTTCATAGCGTTTCTAGTCCTTCACCTTAGTTATGGTTGTGGGTCACTTGTGGGTATCTTAAAACCAACAAACAAATAATCTCTAAATTCATTAAAATGTTTAGTTTAGCATTAATTGCATCGTTGCTCTTTCTTTCAGAACTTATCTATTTCCGCATAGCAGATAAGTGTAATATCATCGATAAGCCCAATCTTCGCAGTAGCCACACTAACATTACCCTCCGAGGTGGCGGTATTATCTTTCTTGTAGGGGCATGGGTCTATTCAATATTTTATGGCTTCACCTATCCTTGGTTCTTGGCGGGTTTGACCGCTATTGCCGGAATTAGTTTTGCTGACGACATCCACTCCATTCCCAACAAGTTCAGATTGATGGTGCAATTTACCTCGATGTTCTTGATGTTTTATGAACTGAACATACTGAACGTGGAGTCGTGGTGGATAATCATCATCGGGCTAATTCTGTGCGTAGGAATCATCAATGCCTATAACTTCATGGATGGTATCAATGGCATTACGGGTGGCTATAGTCTGTCTGTGTTATTGCCTATAATCTATTTGAATCGGTCTTTGAACTTCATCGACAATAATTTTTTGCTTGTAACCACATTGAGTGTGCTGGTATTCTGTTTTTTCAATTTCAGAAAAAAAGCCAAATGTTTTGCCGGAGATGTTGGATCAATAGGTATAGCGTTCATTATCCTCTTCGCATTAGGAAGATTGATACTACAAACTAAAAATCCCGTGTACATAATTTTCCTTGCTGTATATGGGGTGGATAGTGTGCTCACCATTATACATCGTATAATGCTACGTGAGAATATCGGAAAAGCACACCGGAAACACGTTTATCAGCAAATGGCAAACGAATTGAAAATGCCGCATGTAGGGGTGTCGCTTATCTATATGACTATCCAACTGGCAATTTCTTTCGGGTTGATACTACTCCCTATCAATGAGTGGATTTATGCTTTTGTAGTGCTGTTATTCCTTGTGTTAGTATATGTCGTTTTCATCAAACGCTACTATCATCTGCATGAAGAATACCTGAAATCTATTGAAATAAAAAAATAACATTATGATAATTGACAAGAAACTTTTGGATGAAGTAAGTGGAAAAGCTAAGGATAGTGACCGCTTACGTATGAATTATAATTTCCACGAATCACTTGATGCTAAAGCACAACGTTTGCTTAATGCTTTGGAGCCGGGAACTATATTACCTATCCACCGTCACCGACATACAGCAGAAACTTACATATTGCTGAGAGGTGAAATAAGAGTAATGTTTTATGATGATTTAGGTTATGAGACTGCTTCATTCCTCCTCAATCCCTCATGTGGTAATTACGGAGTCCATATACCCAAGGGGCAATGGCATACACTTGAAGTACTTGAAGGGGGGGCGGTGTTGTTTGAGGTAAAAGATGGTCCATATACGCCTTTAACGGAGGAAGACCTTCTGAGGTAATAAAAGCATAATCATGGTGAGAAGGGTTATTTCAAAAGTGTCATCTTGGTACTTTACCAAGGGGGCGTTGCCATATTGGGGCATTATCATATTGGATTGCTGCATAATATTAGCATCCAATATGGTAGTCTATGCTCTGAATAATGGCACATTAAACACATTACAGATATTTTGGCCATTACTTGGTACATTTGCTTTCTATCTGGTTTTCTATTTGATAGGATTCAGGATATTCCACACCTATTCGGGCATTATCCGGTATTCATCGTTTATTGATTTACAGAGGGTGGCATTTGCCATGCTGGTAGGTTTGGGATTATCAACCATATTCCAATACAATGTACCTGCCGAAAACTTTTTGATTGATTTACGGATGCGGGACATTGGCCTTTCGGCTCTATTGGCATTGATGCTGATGTGGGCGGTACGCGTGCTTGTGAAGTATATGTACGATGAGACATTCTATCAGGCGCAGGCGAAGCGTGTATTTATATACGGCACAAAGGAAGGCGGTGTAGGTCTGGCAAAAAGTATCCGTAACCGTGATGAAACACCATACATATTGGCTGGGTTCGTCAGTGACTCGAAAGACATACAGAGTAATTATCTAATGGGGGTACGTGTATATCCTAACGATGAGACCCTAGTGCAGGAGATGAGAAATCACCATGCCCAAATATTGTTCGTGTCACCGCTGATGAATGAGACAATACGTGAAAATACAGAAATGGTAGGCCGGCTGATTACGAATGATATAAAAATCTACATGGTTCCTTCCGCACAGGAATGGGACGGCAAGAGCAACTTAAATCATTCTCAGCTTAAAAAGGTGGATATTGAGGATTTATTGCCACGTGAGAAGATTGATATTGACATGAAAGCGGTGGGCAAACTACTAATCGACAAGAAAATTCTTATTACTGGTGCTGCCGGAAGTATCGGCAGTGAAATTGTGCGCCAAATTGCCAAATTCTCACCTGAAAAAATGGTGCTGATTGATCAAGCAGAAACTCCGCTTCATGATATCCGCTTGATGATGGCGCGTGACCATGCGATGATTGATGCCGAGACTATCGTGAGCGACATCTGTATGAAGGAACGTATGGAAGAAATCTTTGCAGAGTACAAGCCCGACTATGTTTTCCACGCTGCAGCATACAAGCATGTGCCGATGATGGAGGACAATCCCGGAGAGAGTGTGCGTAACAACATCAACGGTACACGAATCATTGCCGACTTGGCCGTAAAATACGGTACAAAGAAATTCGTGATGGTATCGACCGACAAGGCGGTTAATCCCACCAACGTGATGGGTTGCTCAAAACGTATCTGCGAGATTTACGTTCAGAGCCTTGACAAGGCGATAAAAGAGGGCAAGGTACAGGGATGCACCCAGTTTGTTACCACCCGCTTCGGTAACGTACTCGGCTCAAACGGTTCTGTAATTCCCCTGTTCAAGGAGCAGATAAAGCATGGTGGACCAGTAACGGTGACCCACCCGAACATTATCCGGTACTTCATGCTTATTCCGGAAGCCTGTAAACTTGTACTAGAAGCCGGGACGATGGGAAACGGAGGTGAGATTTACGTGTTCGACATGGGCAACCCCGTGAAGATTGTCGATTTGGCGAAACGTATGATTTCACTCAGCGGTGCTAAAAATGTGGAGATAAAATTCACCGGACTTCGCGATGGAGAAAAGCTTTACGAGGAGGTTCTCAATGAGAAGGAGACCACAAAACCGACATATCATCCTAAAATCAAGATTGCTCAGGTTCGTGAGTATAACTACACCGATATATATCCTGAAATAGACTCCTTGGTCGGCAGTAGCATAACAGAGGACGACATGCACATTGTGAAGCGTATGAAGAATATTGTACCGGAATTCAAAAGCCAGCATTCCAAATATGAAGCATTGGACAAGTGAAATTGATAAGACGGTTCGAAGGAATCAGAATCTTTCATATCACTGTAGAGCGAGAAATCATGGTGAATAAGAAAAAATTATAGTCGGGTGGCATTTGACGTGGTTCAGATGCCACTTCGCTATATATAGATGAATCGGTTTTTACGCGAGGTAATTGCACAGAAAAGTTGCAAACGCTTCTATATGAATGTTAAGCTGTGGAAATTTTGTAATTTTGCACCCTGAAATCAAATTCTAATCAGACGATGAAAAAAATCTTGAAGTTCCATTCCATCACGATGCTTGCCCTGCAGATAGCCGCCGGGTATGCCTCCCTGCTTATCGCATTGGGGATGGTGAGCCATGTCATCCGCCAATGGAATCAAAGCATGGATGCGTCCCAAGAGGAAACACATAAGATTGAAGAGGTGCGCAGTGCCATTCATTCCGTCCATTACAAATTGACAGAACTCACCTTGTTGGGCGAAAACGTCATGGAGTGGGACGAACATGATTACGAACAGTACCATGCGAAACGCATGTTGCTTGATTCAACCCTTGTCGTGTTTGAGGTGAAATACGAGGATACGATACCGGAATATCCGGTCGATACGGTAAGAAACCTCTTCTGCCGGAAAGAGGGGCTGCTGAAGAACATCATGGGAACAATGAACAAGCAGGATTCCGTCAATAAAGAGTTGCTGAAACGCCTGCCCTCCATTACACGGGCTGCGACCAACAACGAGCAAAAGAAGAAAGGCGGATTCTTCAGTTTCCTGAAAAAGAAGAAAAAACAACCGGTTGCCACCTCGTCCATGCTTTACACATTGGACAAGGATGTGGTACAGAAGCAGAACGCCTATACGGAACAGCTCAATATGCTTACAGACAGCCTTACGCTTTGCAATGTTGAATTGAACAAACAGTTAGAGATGTTCATCGAAGTGCTGTGGAATGAATCGGAAAACCAAATGGCGGAAAAGGTACGGCGCAATCAGGAAATGAGGAATGAAACCTATAAAAAGACAGTAAACCTGCTAATTGCCGCCTTGGTGATATTCTCGTTGAGCTGTATGGTGCTACACTGGAGTCTACTCCGCCGAAAGAGAGCGGAATATGGGTTGGCAGAAGCCAACAAGGACATCAAGCGACTGCTGGCAGAACGTGAAAGGATGATCTACTCCATCTCGCACGACATCAAAGCCCCGCTCGGAGTGATAGACAACAATGCGGAAATGATACAGAAAACGGACAGTGGAGAAGGGCAACGTGCCGGGAACATCCGCCAGGCCTGTTCGGGCATCCTGCAACTCATCAACAGCTTGCTGGATTTCAGCCGTCTGAACCAAGGAAAAGAAAAGGCGGAACAGAAGACTTTCCACCTCGGACAACTTCTCGATGAAGTGGCGGTCATACATGCTCAAATAGCATCCAACAAGGAACTGCGCTTCATCCGTGAACTGAACGGTTGTGAAAAGACGGTCAAGGGCGATTCCATAAAACTAAACCGTATTGTTTCCAACCTGCTGAACAATGCCGTCAAGTTCACCAAAACAGGAAGTGTTACATTGCGTTGCGAATATGATGATGAGAAACTGGACATCCTTGTGGAAGATACAGGCATCGGTATGTCGTCCGAAGAGCTGAACCGGATATTCATACCCTACGAATGCAAGTTGAACGGCATGAACACCAACGGACTCGGCTTGGGGATGTGTATCGTCCAAAAGCTGACGGCACTATTAGGGGGAGAAATAACCGTGCAGAGTATTGAGGGCAAGGGAACGTCTATCAAAGTTGTCATCCCATTAGAGCTGACCCATGAGTTACCTGATATTCATTTGTCTGCAACTGAAACAACAGACCGGGAAACAAGCAGAACAAAGGGAAATGTGACCATCGAAAGAACTTCTTGTGTCGGAACAAGAGTGCTGGCGATTGATGATGAGCGATTACAACTGGTAACATTACAAGAACGGTTAAGACAATATGATGTCCAATGCGATGTCTGTTCCAATATGGCTGAACTCGTAAATCTCATGCGTTCCAACCACTATGACCTGCTTCTGACAGATATTCAGATGGGAGAATTTGACGGTTTTAAGGTATTGACGCTGATACGGAAAAGTAACATAGGAAACTCCAAGTCTATCCCCATCGTAGCCATGACCGCCAGAGAGGACAAGACCAAAGACGATTTTCGCAAGGACGGCTTTACGGATTGCATCTATAAGCCGATTCAGATGGATGAACTGCTCCGAATAATAGCCGAAGCATCCCAAAAGGGTAAGCGACTGCTCAACTACATCTTGTGTATTCGATTTTTTATTGAGGTGCACTCCATTGTAAGTGCGTCTCGATTTTTTCATATGCCAACTTATCTCAGGGTTGTTATTGAGTGTCAATCTCGCTTTTTCCCGTTTTTTCCTGCATTTTCCCGGAACTGTCCCGATTATTTTCTCCATACATCCGGTAGCAGTTCCTTCAGGTCTCTGTCTGATTTGGGTGCCAGATAATAGGGGAGTTTACTGATCACATCATTCAGCCACTCTCTGGGGTTGACACCACGTTCCTTACATGAGCCAAGCAAGGAGCAGATTATAGCCGTATTCTCAGCAGCTTCGTGATTTCCGCAGAACAGCATGTTCTTTCTTGATATGACCAGTGGCCTCAGGGCATTCTCACAGCGGTTGTTGTCTATAAAGATTCTTCCGTCATGGAGATACGGTTTCATTCTTGGCAGCAGGGAGTAGGCATAGGCTATGGCTTTCCCTATAAGACTTCGTTTTAGAACTTTAGGGTATGTGTTTTTAAGCCAAAGTTCAAAGCTGTCAAGTATCGGCTCGGATAGACGTTGACGTAATTCAGCACGTTTTTCATACGGGAGTTCCTGTTTATCCGCCATGTATTCCACATTATACATATCCTGGATAAATTTGAGTCCCTGCATGGCATATTCCGGATTTTCTTCCTTGCACAGCTCTATATGCCTGCGGATATGTGCGAGACAGCCACACAGGCACACGTCCTCTCTATCCTCAAAGGCGTCATAAATAGGATGGCCGTCACTTTGGAGATATCCTTTGAAGTTTTTCAAAAGCCTGACCGCAACTTTTTGTGAACGCGATCCGTTGTCGTAATGGAAGAAGAGCAGACGCGGCACAGCCGCTCGGACTATCCAGATGTATTCTTTTGCGGCTTTATGCCTCTCATGGTTTATAACCGGAAGCGTGGTCTCGTCAACCTGGAGGTAATCTGCGGCCAGTACTTTCTTCCTGAGTTCCAGATAAAGTGGTCTGAGAAGTTCGCAGACCGGTCTGAACCAGCCGTCCAATGTGTTTCTGGACAGTTTCACACCCAGATGTTCCAGCTGTTTCACTTGTCGGTAGAACGGGACATGATATTCGTACTTCTGTAAAAGGACCTCAGCGAGCATGGAAGCCCCGGGCATGCCTTTATATATGGGCATCAGTGGCATGGGAGCGGTTATTACAGCCTTTTCTCCGTTGTCAACGGCCTCCATTTCATTTTTCAGGGCATATGTGGGACGTACCGTGTCTTTCACATAGAGGTAGCCGGGTTTCATCTCAAGGGTCCTGGTATGTTCCTCGCCTATCTTGACGTATCTGCTTAAATCGACATTCTCCGGTTCGATGACGACTGTTACAACCGGAAGGTTATTCATGACGACCCGGTTACGGCGTGGCGTTTTATTGGCGGCCCGGGACTTGGGGACGGTAATCTGTTCAGCCGCCCTGCTCCGGGCCTCTTCGATTTCCGCCTCTATCTGTTCCAGGTCGCCATAGTCAAAAGGGAGCTTCGGGTCTCCGTTATCGACAGGCTTGCATTTCTCACTCATCTTTCCGAACACCTTCCTCTTCAGCCATGCCAGGGAGGCGTTCAGCTCAACTATCGTACCCCGGAGCTCTTCTATGGTCCTTGCCTGGGCCGAGATGATCTCACTCTGTTTACGGTTGATATCCAGCAGCTGTTCCATTGAGGATTCCACAGCTTGTCCGGTTGCATCTTCTTTTGCCATTCAATATCCTTTTTTGATGATATAAAGATAGCGAAAAGCTATAAGAAAAACAAGCCTTCAAGCTGTTTGTTTACAACTGTTTACCAATGCTTTTTCAAATTGGAAAGCCGTCTTTGCCTGCCTTTGCTGACATCTTCATTGATGCCTTCCACCATAACGACCAGGTCACTCCAGGTCATGGGGTAAGAACGGGTGGCAGGATCATAGGCGGGTATCTTGAAGGTGCCTTCTTCAAGCAGTTTCTCGTAAAGGACCAGACCGCCCGGTTCGGCATGGAGCAATTTTATCTTGGTCCGGAAACGGTTGTAGAAAATGAATACGTCCCCACTTCTGATGTCGCCTCCCATCCTCTCATGCACAAGGCCGCAAAGAGTGAACATACCTTTCCTCATGTCCGTATAACCGGGGCATAGGAAATATCTCATGCTGTCATTTAGGCAGAACATTGGCATTATATATTTTAGAGATCAGATTCAGGGCAGCTTCACAGCCGGAAGACCCTTTAAACTTCAACTTCAATCCGTTGGGTAATTCCAAGGATATTTCAGAGCTGTCCTTTCCTTTCAAGGGAAAGGGGACGCTAGGCTGGGGAGATGGCAGGGGAGTCTCGTGAGATATACCGGGGGATGGCGTGTCGCCATTGATTACTATGGGGACAAAGCTGTCTTTAACCCCTAAGCGGGAGGCTTCTGCCAATAACTCCCGCTCCGTTATACCGTATTTTTGTTTCCAAAGATAGAATCTACTACGGCTATAACCTTCATTCTCACAAAAATCAGCAATGGACAAACCACTCTGCTGCTGACGGAAAAGAACGGAGATAAATTTTTCTCTGCTCATCATGTGTTTACGTCGCTGCATCATAGGATATTATTTTTTTGTAGCAAAAGTAAGGAGGGAAAATGAACTGTAGAAGATGTACTTACTTAGGCGCTTACCCAAAAGGATAATCGAACCGCCTGTTTTGACAAATTGCTGAACGGAGTGGATAATCCACAAAAGATATTGAAGCTGTTTGTCCAATGCAACCAAGAACTGACCAATGACCTTCAGAAAGCGGCAGAGGAGAAAGATACAAAAGCCATCCGGGAAATTTTGCATAAGTTCATCCCTGTATGGTCGGAAGTCGGTCAGGATAATATTTTGACCTCCCTGCAAACTACTGTAAAAAGCGAAGAGGCGACTGACTGGAATAAGATAGCGGAAGAAATCCATGAAATTGAAAACATCGCAAAAGAGATGAACCTCCAAGCGGAGAATAAGATAAGAGCATTGTCATGAACAAGAACAAAATATTGATAGTGGAGGACAATATAGTCCTCTTGGAGAGATTGAGGAACTGGTTGGAACAGGACGGCTATGAGGTGTTCACCGCCATTGAAGAACCGCCTGCCCGTAAAATCATCCGGGAGAAAGAACCGGACTTGGTACTTTCGGATGTACGCCTGCCCAAAGGGGACGGATTGGAACTGTTGGCATGGATGAACGGGAACAATATCAACATCCCGTTTGTCGTAATGACCGGATATTCCAATGTGGCGGATGCCGTCAAAGCGATGAAGTTGGGAGCCGTAGACTATCTGGTGAAGCAATGCGGCATCGAGAACATCCGGCAGATAACCAACGATCTGTTGAGAAAGACACAAAGAGGGACACCGCAAGGGAACAAGTTCCGTAGAAAGAGCAAGGCAATGCAGGAGGTGTATGATACGGCACGGCTGGCTGCCAAGTCCGGCATACGGATGTTGCTGTTAGGTGAAAACGGCACAGGCAAGGAACTGTTGGCCCACTATATCCATGCACATAGCGAACGGAAGGACAAGCCTTTTGTTCCCGTCAATTGCGGTGGCATATCGGAAACGCTTGCCTTATCGGAGCTGTTCGGCCATGTGAAAGGGGCGTTCACCGGGGCGGACAGCAACCGCAACGGTTGCTTTTATGAGGCAAACGGGGGAACGCTCTTCATGGACGAAGTCGGTAATATGCCGATGTCCATCCAAGCCACGCTGTTGAGGGTATTGGAAGACGGCTGTTATACCCCGGCTGGAAGCAACAAGCGGATAAAGTCGGATGTGCGTGTCATAGCCGCCACAAACGAGAATTTGGAGCTGGCCATCAAAGAGGGGCGTTTCCGGGAGGACTTGTTCCATCGCCTGAATGAATTGCCCGTTACGATACCACCGCTGAGGGAGTGCCCCGAAGACATCCTGCCGTTGGCGGAACACTTCAAGGAGCGGTTTTCCGATGAGCTGCAAGCCGGGATGGTGACATTTGGTGATGAATCGAAAGAAGCCTTGCTACGGTATCATTGGCCGGGCAATGTGCGTGAACTGCGCAATAGCATCAAGCGGGCGGTACTGTATGCCAAAGAGAGCAGGACGATCACGGTGGAGAACCTGCATTTGAACTTCGGCAAACAGAATGCGGTGGATGCGGTTTCGGCCGCTTCCACCTTCAACGTGAAAGACAAGGAGGTACGCAAACGCAATACAATACTTGCCCTCGAAAGTTGCAATTGGAACAAGGAGAAGGCGGCGGAGAAATTGGGCATCACCCGCTCCACCATCTACCGTTGGATAGATGAGTTCGGCATCAAGAAACCGGAATAATCCCAAGAAATGTATCATTTTCCAATCCCATTTTGAGATAAATTGTCCCAAAATGGGATTTTTTCTTGCAGTGGATTTTGTGCAGTAAACTTTTATCCGTCTGATAGTCAATTACTATAACATAAAGCTAAGCCAAGATAAAGCCAAACGGTACACGCCTTGCGCTATATGTGGCATGAAGTCACGTTGCGCAGGCCGTGCCTAAACATTATTCATCAAAAAAAAGAAGAAATGCCGTTATGGACTATCAGATATTGACCCGAACCCCTCTTTTCGACATCATGCAGGGAGTTCAGAGTGAAATGAAAATTGAAACCGCTTACCGTGGGTTTGTGGATGAAGTGTTTGCCCAGCTCGCTTCGTCCATCGATTCAAGGAGTTTGTTTGTTATGCTCCAGTTTACGGAGTTGGAATTGCAATGCCACCAGCAACGCATTGCCGACCCTATCCGTTTGGAGTATTGTCAGAATGCGCAGGATTTCATCGGGCGGATGATGCAATGCCTGACCACACAAGTGTTCCCCATGCCAACAACTTCGGAAACGCCCCATGAAACCAATCCTTCCATCCGTTGGACGGGTACTTCCGTGGAACTGGTGGAGTTGCTCTACGCTTTCAACGAGTTGCATTGCTTCAATGAAGGCGAAGTCACGCTCAAAGTGCTGGCATCGCATCTTTCCTCTGTTTTCGGGGTGAACATACAGGACTGCTATCGGACCTACACCGACATCCGCAACCGCAAGAACGAGAGCCGCACTTACTTCCTTGACAAGCTGCAAAGCAAGCTCAACGAAAAATTGCGGAAAGACGACCTTGCGGAGATGGAAAGAAGATAATAGTCCGCTATATGGTAGGCGGTTGGCGGATAAATGATTACCTTTGTACCGTCATTCAAACATGACTTTTACTTTTCCTGAACAGTGATTTAATTAACAGAAACAGAACGTATTTATGACCAAAGAAGAATTACTCATCAAGCTGAGAAACATCGAATGGGACGATTTTGAGGTGAAGGAAGCCAAAGGTGAACTCCCGAAGAATATTTGGGATACCGTGTCCGCATTCGCCAATACATCCGGTGGGTGGATAGTCTTGGGCATACATGAAGACCGCAAGAAAGGTAAAAGCGAATATGTCATTACCGGCGTGGGCAATCCCGAAAAGATAGAGCAGGATTTCTTGGGCACGCTACGTTCTCAAAAGTTCAACCTCGTCATCCCTGCCGTTGCCGAGAAACTGGACTTTGACGGCAAGACGGTCTTGGCGTTCTACATTCCGTCGTCTGAAATCAAGCCCGTGTATTTCAACGGCAACCTGAGCAATACGTTCATCCGTAACGGAAGCGGAGACCAACACGCCACCGATGCCGAGATAGCCGCCATCCAACGCGACCAAGCCTTTGGTAGCCGTTCGGAAATCGTTATTCATGGAACAAGTTTTGAGGATATAAACCCTGTTTCGCTGGACACCTATCGCCAGACGGTGAAGATGTTCAATAGCGGTTTCGCTTACAACCATTTGCAGGATAAGGAGTTTTGCGAAAAGATTGGCGTTACCCGCAATGGCGAATTGACTTACGGTAGTTTGGCCATGTTCGGCAAACGGGATACGGTGCAGAGGCATATCTACAATTTTTGGGTGGATTACATCGAAATTCCCGGATTGTCGTACAATGATGCGGCACAACGCTATACGTTCCGTATGCAGGAGCAGGAGAACCTGTGGGAGTATTACAACCTCCTTATTCAACGTCTGCGCAATTACACCGACAATCCCTTCACTCCCGGTCCGAATGGTTTTTCACCGGACGATGACTCCCAACTCTATTGCCTGAGGGAAGGGCTTGTGAATATGCTGGCTCATGCGGATATGTTCAGCACTATCCATTCAACTATCAGAGTATACAGCAACCGTATCGAGTTTCAAAATGCGGGACGCTTTATCGACTCTCCTGAAAGTTTCAGAAAGAGCATCACCTCCATGCCGCGAAACCCGAACATCATCAAGTTCTTCCGTTTTGCGAAATTGGCGGAGAATGCCGGATATGGCATCGACAAGATAATGAATTGGGAGAACCTTACGGGTGAGAAAGTGGAGTTCTTTACGAACAGATTGCAGACTACCGTGACCTATTATTTGCCGCGAAAAGGTGGTCAAAAGGAAGACTACCGACCAAGTACCCCACAAGTACCCCACAAGTACCCCACAAGTACCCCACAAGTTCAAAAACTGACAGGCTTAATCGCTCAGAACCAATATTCGGTAAAGGAACTTATGGAATTGGTAGAATTGACGGATAGAAAGAATTTCTTAAACAACTATCTGAATCCGGCTATTTCAGAAGGTTTTATAGAACCTTTATATCCTCATAGTCCGAATCATCCCAAACAGAAATACCGCCTTACCGGGAAAGGCTTGGAGTGGCTGAAGCAACAATCGGAATAATGGCAAAGAAGAAAAAGAAGCATCACGTGCATTATTGCAAGATATGCGGATGTTACCTGCCGAACGAGAAATTCACGGGCAAAGGTCACGCACGGCATATTTGTAAGTCGTGCCAGTCCAAGCCCAAAGAAGTAGAAGACGATATAAAGTGGGCGGATTACATTGTTGAGGAAGAAATTGATGCCGATGAACTGATGGACGATTTTCCCGTCGATCCAATTCCCTTTGCCGAACTGGAAGTCGATATGCGTTATGAGATAGAGGAATTGCTGGAAGCCAACATCAATGAGTTCATGATAAACAAGGACTATGTCCCCGAAGGAAAGGAGCTGCAAGAAATCAATGATTGGGTATTCAAGGAAACCAACGAAACCTTTTTTACGCAAGTCATTCCCGATGACACTTACAATAGTCTGGTGGACAAAACCATCCACAGGCTCGTAAAAGAATGGGAAGAGGACGGCTTCAAGATAAAGACCTATGCGGAATCATTGGTGGTCATGGAAACGGAAAGGCTGCTTATCCGCAAGCTGACCCGGAAGGATGTAAATCCCCTCCTTGCCTTTATGGGCAAGCCGGAAGTAATGTACGCATGGGAACACGGATTTACCCAAAAGGATGTTCGCAAATGGATCAACCGCCAACTTTCCCGTTACTGCAAGGATGGAATCGGATATTATGCCGTCATCCTGAAAGAGAGCGGCAAACTGATCGGGCAAGCCGGATTGATGAAAAGCAATTTCAACGGGGAGGATGTGGTGGAAATCGGCTATATCCTTGATAACGGCTATTGGCATCACGGCTACGCCATCGAAGCCGCCCGTGCCTGCATGGAGCATGCTTTTGAAGAACTCGGTTTGAAATCCGTCTATTGTAGTATCAGACCCGAAAATGAAGCATCCATCCGTGTGGTCGAAAAGTTAGGAATGTCCCGATGTGGAAGCCATATCGTCCTATACAATGAGAAAGAAATGCCACACCTTATATATAAGGTAGAACGAACAGAAACCCCATAACCGCAACCAAACGGCTATGGGGTTTCTTCCTTCTTATGACTAAGAAGCCGAACCGGGCTACTTGCCCTGTATCAGCTTTGCCAGTTCCGGGTCAGCCTTGATGCGCTCCAGTTCCTCCGCGACAATCTGCTTCACCTCGTTACGGATGCGGTTGTAGTTGTCCTGAATCATCCGCTTCATGCAGTCGTTGCCGTCCTTGTCAGTGAAATCAGTGATAACCGGGATTTTCTGATAACGGCTTTCCTCCCGCTTCACCTTCTCCACATCCACCACAATCTCCGCATGGAAGATTTTCTGGTCGATGCGCTCGTTGAAGTTGTCGGAAACAGAACCTACAAACATACCCTGTGTCAAGCCGGAAATCTTGCTCGGCGGGATAAGCGAGTCCATCTGCGTGTTGATGGAAGTGGACACATCCTGCCGGTTGATGGAGATGGATTGTCGCTTCTGAAGCACTTTCCCGAAACGCTCCGACAAGGTCTTGGCAGTGTCTCCCACTACTTGCCCGGAAAAGATGTTACCCACCGTATTCATCACCACCGCGGCTTCCTTGTCCCCATAGTCACGCTTCAGTTGGGAGAAGTCCTGAAAGCCCAGACAGACCGCTACCTTATTACTTCGTGCGGTGGCAATCAAATTGTCGAGTCCCTTGAAATAAATGGTCGGCAATTCGTCAATGATAACTGACGACTTCAACATGCCCTTCTTGTTGATGAGCTTCACAATGCGGGAATTATACAAACCGAGTGCCGCCCCATAGATATTCTGACGGTCAGGATTGTTGCCCACGCAAAGGATTTTCGGTTCATCGGGATTGTTGATGTCGAGCGTGAACTCGCTATCCGACATCACCCAGTAAAGCTGTGGGGAAATCATCCTCGACAACGGGATTTTGGCGGATGCGATTTGCCCGGCAAGTTGCTCCATCGCCCCGCCTTGCCATGCGTCCATAAAAGGAGAAAGATAGTTCTCCAGTTCGGGATAAGAGGTCAGTATCGGAAAGATGTCCTCGTACTTGCGGTTCAGGAACTCGATGGCATGGGGAAAGGTGCAATACTTCCCGTCCTTGTAGATGCGTAAGTACCAAATCACCGCTGCAAAGAGGATAATCGGCGATTCCACAAAGAAGTCCCCCTGCTTTTGCACCCAACTTTTATTCAAGTTGAGCATGATGGTATAGGCACTTTCGTAAGCGTCCGATATGTCCGTCATAAAGTCCGGATGAATCGGATTGCATCGGTGCGAACGTCTCGGGTCATCGAAGTTGATGACATAGAATTTCGGCTTCATCTTGTAACCATCCATATTGTTTATCAGATGGTTATAAGCAATCGTGGAAAGGTCTGGATATTTAAAGTCGTAAATATATTGACAAAATCCCTTCTCAATCTGTTGCTTGATAAAGTTATTTACCACCGCAAATGACTTGCCCGAACCCGGCGTACCCAACACGATTGTCGCACGAAACGGGTTCACCACGTTTATCCAGCCGTTATTCCACCGCTTCTTGTAATAGAACCGGGTAGGCAGGTTCACCGAATACTCGCTTTCCAACAAGCGGGTTTCCTGCATGAAGCTCTCGTTCTCGTTGTTGAACACATCCTCCATCAGGTTGTGCTTCAACAAACGGCTCATCCAAAGCCCGCCCATCAGCAGGCAGACATATCCTGCCGAAGTGGTACACATGTACAGGATGGTATTTGTGGTGGCCGACAGGGGCAACTCCAATAACCACCAGTTGAGGAAGAACAGCACAAAACCGATGGCAAGCACCGTCCCGATCTTAGCCCAAGTGATTTTCTCACCTTTCACTCCGCTTGTACCCAGACAGGACAAGGCAAGCAGCACCACCGAGAAAAGTTTGGAGTAAAGGAGGCAATGGAACAAGCCAGCGGTGCGGTCGAAGTTCATCAGCATCCTGTCCACCACGCCTATATTCATTCCCCAAGAGCTGATTGCCCCGTAGCAATACCAATAAAGGTGGACCACTACCAATATAATACTCACGGCACGCAAAAAATCCATGATTTTCGCCAATGCCCTCAAATCGTCTTCTTGTTGCGACATAATTCAAATCGTTTTTTTGTTGTGATTAATAATTTTCTTGTTGATTAAAACCGGAATCCCTTGCGCTTCTTTTTCTTCTTGCGCTGCATCTCATGGATGAAGCGTTCTTCCTCCACATCCACCGCCGGGCCTTCGGGAGTGAACAATCCCAAACCCGTGGAAGGTGCTTCGTATTCCGAAAGGTGTTGTCCTTGTAACTCATCGGAGGATGCAGATAACGGAACAGACATCGGTATGGGAGCCATTCCCGCATACGGCAAGGTAAAGTGTTCCTGCAAGGCGTTTGCGGAAAGTTCCTTACCCATACGCGAGCCGTTCAGCACGCATCTTGTGCGGTGGTCGATAAAGGTAGCCCCATAGATACGTCCCTCGTCCGTATGGCGGAACACCACGTCAATGCCTTTCTCTTTCAAGGTGGCAATGAATTTGTCCTTGTGGCAAGTACCCGCCAAAGCGGAAAGGATGATACGTTTCGTGCCGTCCGCCAGTTTCCTTTCCTTAATTTCCGTTTGGGAACGCTCGAATTTTTTCTTTACAGTTTCATAACCCACCGACTTTCCGAAAAGCGAAGCTTTGAAAGGGTTGCCAACCTTGTTCCCGTTGCCATCGGTTACTGAATAGACCAGTCCGTGGTAATCCTCTCCACGCACATTTCCGTGAGCCTCTTCTACCGTCAGGTTATAGAGCGAAAGCAACGCACGTAACTCGCCCATTGTCTGGAAACGGTAACCGGACAGAAGGGCTTTCACGGTGTTGCCCACCTGTTTCTTCATGTCCCCTGCCGACACGTCCACCTTGCGGAGCGGGTTGTCCGAACGGACGTTTTTCCGTTCGGCGGTATGCAAGCCGTACTCCTTTTCTATCTCCCTTGTCACCTCCTTGCTCCGGTAAAAATTATTGCGGTCGCTAATACAATTCCCGGTTTCGTCCACCCGGACGGTGACGATATGCAGGTGGTGGCGGTTGATGTCCTCGTGCTTGTAAACCATCCACGGCTGACTGCCGAAGCCCATCTTTTCCAAGTATTCCACGGCGATATTTGCCAGTTCCACGTCCGACAACACGTCATCGGGATGCGGGTTGAGCGAGATATGCACCACGGGCTTCTCCGCCTTAAAGTGTGTCGGCATACAGCGTTCGAAGGCTTCCACCGCCTTGGCAACCTCCATCTTCCCGGTGCAATCATCGGGGATGCGGTTCACGCAAAGCAGTTTCCCCTCCTCCTTGTTTATCTTCTCACCGTTGTAGGCGAGTGCCCCGTAGAGCGAACTTCCCAAGCTTATTTTCGCGACCATCTCTCTTCAAACGCTTTGGAAAGTTCAACTACTTCACGGGTCAGCACGACCAAATCGGCCGTGCATTTCTCCAGCCTGTAAAGCAAAGCCATCGCCTTTTTCTCGGAGAAATGCGAGCGAAGCTCCTTCACCACTTGGTTGTAATTCGTGCCGATGGCACGGTACTGGGCATGGAAAGAGGTCAGCTTAGCGTAATAATCCGCCAGTGTCTTGTCCTCCCTGAACACCCGGAACGGCTCATTAAAGATACGCGCCTTGGCGAAAACCGCCTTGGCATACACCTCCGTTTCCTCGTACATGGCGATGAAACGGTCCCATTCCTCGTCATCGAAACGCAGCATCACGCAATGCGTTTTCGGGTTCAACTTGGGGATTCTCCCCGTCCTTTTTTTCTTTTCTGTCATATAAAAATTGGATTTAGTGGTTACCGACCGCAGGTTTCCACCCCGACCATCCGTCAAACAAGACAACGGCACGTTCCAATCAGGCTGTACGACTTCGGAGTACAAGCCCGGCTCCCCCGGAAGGGCAAGGCGTTTCCAGAGTTACTCAAACCGTTTTGAGTAACCGGAAACATACCTTGCTATGTTCAGGCGAACATAAAAATCCGTCCGAAGGCGGATTGGGGATGCAAGCGTTATCTCATGGCGGACGGCAGCGGGCGGATAACCTTGTCGTCGGGTGCAAAGGTAGGGTGAATACGGCTTCAAAAACCGGGGCGAACTACGCCAACCCCTACCACCACCTATGCCAAATGCTGCCATAGCAATTTACAGTGATACAACGTGTTAGTTTTGTCGTTTACTTTGCAGCATGATTCAAAAAACGACGGATTGCAAACATCGGGACTTGCAACAGATGCCGCAGGCGTTGAAGCGTGATTTCCTGTAATCCCGCAGGGAGGAAAACTCCAACGCAGGCCTGCAAACCGGATTCGATGTAAACCGGCAAACGTGTCCGTAACGTTGCCTGCGTGTTTGCAACCGTGAGACGAAGCGCATAATGACGAAGGACGGAAACGGATAAAGCCTGCTTGCCCGCAGGCGGTATTCCAATTGTCGAAGTCCACCCGCGAGCATCCAAGCGCAAAAGCCGTCAAGCGAACCACAAACGCCGATTGCAGGACTGTCCGTAAATGCACCTGCATACGGCATTGAAGATTGACACTATAGTGAATCAACATAATGTTAAACTAAAAAACAAAAAAAGAAATGACAAAAAAAGAAACGACTTTGGTGGCGTTCTCCACACAAAAGGGAGGTGCTGGTAAGACAACCCTCACGGTACTGATGGCGAGCTATCTGTACTACGTCCGCGGGCTCGATGTCGTGGTGGTGGATTGCGACTATCCCCAGTACAGCATCCAAGACATGAGGGAACGTGACATGAAAAGGATTGACAGCAATCCGGCATTGCGGCAGGTGGCATTCGAGCAGTTCTCCCGGCTAAAAAAGAAAACCTACCCGATAGTGAACAGCGCACCGGAGAATGCGGTGGAGGTGGCAAAAGGCTATATCGAGTCGGCAACCCCGCCTGATGTAATCTTCTTTGACCTGACGGGAACGGTGAGTAACCCTGCCATCATCAACACCATCGGCCTGATGGATTACGTGTTCTGCCCGATAACCGCCGACCGCATCGTGGCGACCAGTTCGCTGAGCTTCGCGTCCACGATAAACGAAAAGTTCATCAGCACCGGGCAATCGAACATCAAGGGGCTTCACATGATGTGGAACATGGTGGACGGTCGTGAGAAGACCGACCTCTACGGACAATACGACAAAATCTTCGGTGAGCTCGGATTGTCGGTAATGGAAACAAAAGTGCCGGACAGCAAGCGGTTCCGCAAGGAAGGGGAAGCGGTCGGGAAGAACCTGTTCCGTTCGACCATCCTGCCCCCCGACAAGGCTTTGCTACGTGGAAGCAATATCGACAAGCTGGCGGACGAATTTCTGAAACTCATAAACTATAAAGGATAAAAAGCAATGGCAAAGAATTTAGACAGGGTAATCGACACGGAAGCGTTCCTGAGAAGCATCCGTCCCGATGAGCCTCCCATACCCCGGAAGAAGGCGGAGGCAGACGAACAAGCCGTTGAACCCCGAAAGGAAAAAACGGCAGAAGTGGAAACCAAGAAACAAGTGCCGCTCACGAAAGAGGAGATGCAGGCCAAGGACAAGGAGTATCTGAAACTCTTTATCAATGAGGCCCCGACTCCGGCACGAAGCGGCAAGGTGACGTATGTGCGCAATGAGTACCATAAGCGTATCGCCCAGATTGTCCACATCATCAGCAATGACAAGATGACCTTTTCAAGTTATCTCGACTACGTGCTGACACACCACTTCGAGGAATACGAGGACAGTATCCGCCGACTTTATAAAAAAAATTTTCAAGACATCATTTAATCATCAAAAAAAACAAAGAAAGACATGGAAAATATGGAAACTAAAAAGCAAGAGTACAAGAAGAAGTTTTTAACTTCCAACGAAAACATCGTATCCCGCAACGGTAAACTGGCTTACATCTCAAAGGAGCATTATGAAAAGATTACCGCATTGGGTAACCACTACAAGATGAATATCTCGCAGTACCTTTGGGCTATCTTGGAAGACCATTTCAACTCAACCCGTGAAGAGAGAAAAGAATTGCTCAGTGATGCCATCCTCGAAAGTATCGGGAAATATGAGTAGCCTTATGATCATCCTGCTGTTGGCCTACAACATCTGGATATTAAGCGTACTGATGCGCCCTTCCAAGGGAACGAGTCCCCACGAGCCGATACCTAAAGTCTCCGACAAACCGACATACGAAGTAGTCGGGGCAAGCAAGTTCAGCATGGCGAACCAAGAAGCGTCTAAAGTAGATACTGAAGTCCGGACCCGACAAGCGGAAGAAGGACCAGCCGAAGAAGAGGTGTCCGAAACCGATGTCGCCTTTGAGGAAACAAAGGAGGATTTGGACGAGGTCTTCACCGACCACCGCATCGAGGATGTGACGGATGATGAATGGGACGAGGCACACCGCACGGCAGAAACAGCTACCGGGCACAGCTTCAACGACCTCGGCAAGGCGGTGGATACCGCAAGGAAAACGAAGGCTACCAAAAAGGAGAAGCTGACGGCAGGCGAGGTCCTCTCCGACATCAGGGGTACGGAACTGGAAGAACAGATGAAAGAGAAGAACCTCTTCCTGTCGGAAAAAGTCGCCAAGCTCATCGACCTCTATGTGGAGCACCTGCCCGATGTGAAGCTGAAGCCCACCGTCCCCGGACGTAAGGAGATAGTCATCCCGGCAAGTGTTGAGGAATTCAACATCGCCGATTTTGTATAATGACATAAAAAAAAGAAGACAATGAAGCAAAGAGAGTATGATTAAGAAAGGCGGTCTGACGACCTTACACCGACACAGCCCGGTCCGAACGGATGTCGGTACGGAAAACAAGCAACGGGCGACCACTAAAATCCAAAAGTAAAAACAACCGCTGAGGGACCATCCAATCCCGAAGCACTAAAAATTGAACAACAATGAACAAGAAACAAATCCTTTTTATGGCGGCATTTGTCATGGCTACCACATCATCCTACGCGCAAGGCAACGGCTTGGCGGGCATCACGGAAGCCACCAATATGGTAACCGGATATTTCGACCCCGCCACAAAACTCATCTATGCCATCGGAGCCGTAACCGGCTTAATCGGAGGTATTAAGGTGTACTCGAAGTTTAGCTCCGGCGACCCCGACACAAGCAAGACAGCCGCCTCATGGTTTGGCGCGTGCATCTTCCTTATCGTAGCGGCAACCATCTTACGTTCGTTCTTCCTTTAACCAACGGTCATGGCTGAATATCCCGTAAACAAGGGTATCGGCCGTTCGGTTGAGTTCAAGGGACTCAAGGCGCAGTACCTCTTCATCTTCGTGGGAGGACTGCTCGCCCTCTTCATCCTGTTCGTCATCCTCTACATGGTCGGCATTGACCAGTGGATATGTATCGGTTTCGGGGCTGTGTCGGCTTCCCTACTCGTGTGGAGAACCTTCGCCCTGAACGCCCGGTACGGCGAACACGGACTGATGAAGCTCGGCGCTTCACGGAACCGTCCCAAGTACCTTATCAACCGTCGGCACATCACCCGGCTGTTCAAAATCAACAACGAAAAAAGAAAGGAACAAGAACGATGAGAAACATTTCAAGAATGACCACTTTGGAGAACAAATTTCCCCTCTATGCAGTGGAGCAAGGCTGCATCCTCTCGAAAGATGCCGACATCACGGTCGCTTTCCGTGTGGAACTGCCCGAACTCTATACCGTGACGAGTGCGGAATACGAGACCATCCACGGATGCTGGTGCAAAGCCATCAAGGTATTGCCCGACTACAGCATCGTGCACAAGCAGGACTGGTTCATCCAAGAGAATTACCGTCCCCAATTGCAAAAGGAGGAGATGAGTTTTCTGAGCCGTTCGTTTGAACGCCATTTCAACGAAAGCCCCTACCTGAAGCATACCTGCTACCTCTACCTGACGAAGACCACCAAGGAACGTAACCGGATGCAGAGCAATTTCTCCACCCTCTGCCGGGGGCATATCATCCCCAAGGAGGCGGACAAGGAAAGCTGCACTAAGTTCATGGAAGCGGTGTCGCAGTTTGAGCGCATCCTGAACGATTCGGGCTTCGTCAAGCTGCAACGGCTTACCACCGATGAAATCATCGGCACGAAAGGGAAACGGGGCTTGCTGGAACAATACTTCTCCCTCCAATCGGAGAACGAAACGTATTGCCTGCAAGACATCGGTCTCTCACCGGAGGGGATGCGCATCGGGGACAACCGTCTCTGCCTGCATACCCTCTCCAACACGGAAGACCTTCCCGCCAAGGTCTCGACCGACCGCAGGTATGAACGCCTGTCCACCGACCGGAGCGACTGCCGCTTGTCATTCGCCAGTCCCTTGGGACTGCTGTTGCCCTGCAACCACATCTATAACCAGTATGTGATACTCGACAACAGCGAGGAGAACCTGCAACGCTTCGAGAAGTCCGCGAGGAACATGCACTCGCTTTCCCGCTACTCGCGAAGCAACAGTATCAACGAGGAGTGGATAGAGCAGTACCTGAACGAGGCACACTCCTACGGGCTGACCTCCGTCCGCGCCCACTTCAACGTCATGGCGTGGAGCGATGACAAGGAGGAGTTGAAGCGCATCAAGAACGATGTGGGGAGCCAGCTGGCAAGCATGGAGTGCATGCCCCGCCACAACACCATCGACTGTCCGACGCTCTATTGGGCGGCAATGCCGGGCAACGCTGCCGACTTCCCGGCAGAAGAGAGTTTCTATACTTTCGTGGAGCAGGCAGTCTGCCTGTTCACGGAGGAAACCAACTACCGAAGCTCGCTTTCGCCCTTCGGCATCAAGATGGTGGACAGGCTGACGGGTAAGCCGCTCCATCTGGATATTTCCGACCTGCCGATGAAAAAGGGTGTCATCACCAACCGCAACAAGTTCGTGCTGGGGCCTTCGGGTAGCGGGAAGTCGTTCTTCATGAACCACCTTGTCCGCCAATATTACGAACAGGGTGCGCACGTGGTCTTGGTGGACACGGGAAACTCCTACCAAGGCTTGTGCGAACTCATCCACCGCAAGACCAAAGGCGAAGACGGGATTTATTACACGTACACCGAGGAACACCCGATTTCCTTTAACCCGTTCTACACCGAGGATTACCGCTTCGATGTGGAGAAGAAAGACAGCATCAAGACCTTGTTGCTGACTCTTTGGAAAAGCGAAGACCAATCGGTGTCGAAGACCGAAAGCGGGGAACTGGGCAGCGCGGTGAACGCGTACATCGAACGCATCACGGCGGACAGGAGCATCGTTCCCTCGTTCAATACCTTTTACGAGTTCATGCGTGACGGTTACCGCAAGGAGATGGAGACAAGGGCCATCAAGGTGGAGAAAGACGATTTCAATATCGACAACTTCCTCACCACGCTGCGCCAGTATTACCGGGGCGGTCGTTATGACTTCCTGCTGAACTCCAAGGCGAACATCGACCTGCTTAACAAACGGTTCATAGTCTTCGAAATCGACCAAATTAAGGAGAACCGCGAACTCTTCCCCGTGGTGACCATCATTATCATGGAGGCTTTTATCAATAAGATGAGACGTTTGAAAGGCATCCGCAAGCAACTGATAATTGAGGAAGCTTGGAAGGCACTTTCTACGCCCAATATGTCAGAATATCTGCGCTATCTCTACAAAACCGTCAGAAAGTACTACGGTGAAGCCATCGTGGTGACGCAGGAGGTGGACGACATCATCAGCTCGCCGATTGTCAAGGAGAGTATCATCAACAACTCGGATTGTAAGATTCTTTTGGACCAAAGGAAATACATGAATAAGTTTGACCGGATACAATCCCTGCTCGGCCTGACGGAAAAGGAAAAGTCGCAGATACTCTCCATCAACATGGCGAACCATCCCAACAGGCGATACAAGGAGGTGTGGATAGGACTGGGCGGGACACAGAGTGCCGTCTATGCCACGGAGGTATCCAAAGCGGAGTACCTCGCCTATACCACTGAAGAGAGCGAGAAGATGGAGGTGTACGCGCTGGCTGAAAAGCTGGGCGGTGACATCGAAGCCGCCATCAAACAGCTGGCGGAAAAGAATGACAACAATTAATCAACCACTTAAAATCCAAAGTAAAAATGAGACAACGAATTATTATTTCAATGGTGCTATGCCTGTTCTGCATGGGCAGGGCAAGCGCACAATGGGCGGTCATCGACCCCAGCAACTTGGCGCAAGGCATCATCAATATGAGCAAGAACATCGCGCATACCTCGACGACG
>ENA-OZTQ01000010-OZTQ01000010.1-human-gut-metagenome-genome-assembly--contig:-NODE-10-length-33151-cov-10.829466_pt1 | contig 33151 bp, 25 predicted proteins | sample MGYA00244231_ERZ653992 | MGnify/ENA primary metagenome ERZ653992 (study PRJEB26926, sample SAMN06164456) | human gut metagenome | biome: ENVO:00009003; feature: ENVO:2100002; material: ENVO:00002003... | reverse complement strand
TACGAGATGCTCAGGAGTCTCGTGGGCTCGGAGATGTGTATAAGAGACAGAATTACGGGAGTGGGAGGGTATGTTCCTGACTATATTCTGACCAATGAAGAAATATCCAAAATGGTAGATACGACAGATGAGTGGATAATGGGGCGTATCGGTATAAAGGAAAGACGTATCTTGCACGAAGAAGGATTGGGGACTTCGTTTATGGCCCGTAAAGCTGTAAAACAATTAATGCAACGTACAAAATCTAATCCTGATGATATTGATTTGGTGATTGTGGCCACTACAACGGCCGATTATCATTTTCCTTCAACAGCATCCATATTATGTGAGAGAGTAAAGCTTAAGAATGCTTTTGCTTTTGATATGCAGGCTGTTTGTAGTGGCTTTTTGTATGCATTGGAAACTGGAGCCAATTTTATCCGTTCGGGAAAATACAAGAAGGTCATTGTAGTAGGGGCTGATAAAATGTCGTCGGTGATTGATTATACCGATCGTGCCACTTGTCCGATTTTTGGTGACGGTGCTGCCGCTTTCATGCTGGAACCCACCCGGGAGGATATGGGAGTAATGGATGCCGTATTGAGAACAGACGGGAAAGGTCTGCCCTTTTTACATATCAAAGCGGGAGGCTCCGTATGTGCTCCATCTTACTATACACTGGACAATCGGATGCATTATATTTATCAGGAAGGACGTACAGTCTTTAAATATGCTGTGGCCAATATGGCAGATGCTTGTGAGGCGGTCATGGAGAGGAATCACTTGGCGAAGGAGGACATTGACTGGGTGATTCCCCATCAGGCAAACATGCGTATAATTACTGCAGTTTCGCAACGTTTGGGAGTATCTCCCGAAAAGGTAATGGTCAATATAGAACGGTATGGAAATACAAGTGCCGGCACGCTTCCATTGTGTGTATGGGATTTCGAGGATAAGCTGAAAAAGGGGGATAAACTGATTTTTACAGCATTCGGAGCAGGATTTGCTTGGGGGGCTATTTACGTGAAGTGGGGATACGACGGAAAAGGTTGAGGCTCTCTGATAAGATTTAGGTTGTTTGTTTCTTTTCTGATACAACTTTTAGTATCTTTGCGAAACAGCAGTTTTTTATTGTGACAAAAAATTGCATGTGTTTTGTTAACCATATAGAAAACTAAAAACAACCAGCGTATTATGAACCAGGAATTATCCATGAGCCCCAATTTATTGGTGGCTGCCCTTCAAAAACCGGCTTCCGAATTTACGAAAGCAGACATTGTTTCCTATATAAAGGAGAATGACATTCGTATGGTGAACTTCATGTATCCTGCGGCAGACGGGCGACTGAAGACACTGAACTTTGTCATCAATAATGAAGCATACCTTGATGCCATACTTACATGTGGTGAACGCGTAGATGGTTCCAGCTTGTTTCCGTTTATAGAGGCCGGTAGCAGTGATTTGTATGTAGTGCCGCGTTTCCGGACCGCTTTTATAGACCCTTTTTCTGAATTGCCCACACTGTCAATGCTCTGTTCTTATTTCAATAAGGATGGTGAACCGCTGGAAAGTTCTCCGGAATATACCCTGCGTAAGGCATGTCAGGCATTCACTACGGTTACGGGGATGGAATTTCAGGCTATGGGAGAATTGGAATATTATGTCATTTCTGAAAATGACGGATTGTTCCCGGCTACCGACCAGCGTGGTTATCACGAATCGGCCCCTTATGCCAAGTTCAATGATTTCCGTACGGAATGTATGTCATATATTGCGCAGGCAGGCGGACAGATAAAGTATGGGCATTCTGAAGTCGGTAATTTTACGCTGGACGATAAGATTTATGAGCAGAATGAAATAGAGTTCCTGCCGGTGCGTGCCGAGGAGGCTGCTGACCAACTGGTGATAGCAAAATGGGTTATTCGTAATCTGGCTAGCCAGTATGGATATAACATTACTTTTGCACCGAAAATCACGGCAGGAAAAGCCGGTTCCGGATTACATATACATATGCGTATCATGAAGGACGGGCAGAACCAGATGCTGAAAGATGGGGCACTTTCTGAAACAGCCCGTAAGGCCATTGCGGGCATGATGAAGCTGGCTTCTTCCATTACGGCTTTCGGTAATACAAATCCTACTTCCTATTTTCGTCTGGTTCCTCATCAGGAAGCACCGACCAACATTTGCTGGGGCGACCGCAACCGTTCGGTATTGGTACGCGTTCCGTTGGGCTGGTCGGCAAAAACGGATATGTGCATGTTGGCAAATCCGTTGGAGACCCCAAGTCATTATGATACTACACAGAAACAGACGGTGGAAATGCGTTCGCCTGACGGTTCGGCCGATTTGTATCAATTGATTGCCGGACTTGCTGTAGCTTGCCGTTATGGATTTGAGATAGACGATGCTTTAGGAATTGCAGAAAAAACATATGTCAATGTAAATATCCACAAGAAAGAAAATGAAGATAAGTTGAAACAACTGGAACAGCTTCCTGATAGTTGTGCCGCTTCTGCCGATTGTTTGGAAAGACAGCGTGCTGTCTTTGAGCAATATCATGTGTTCAGTCCTGCAATGGTTGATGGGGTTATTTCCAAACTGCGTTCTTACGAGGATAGAACCTTGCGTGCAGAGATACAAGACAGTCCGGAGGAGATGCTGAAACTGGTCGAGAAGTATTTCCACTGCGGATAGGAGAAGAAATGAGGGCATAACTCACCGCAGGTTACACAGATTGCTATAGAATTTCTGATAATCAAGAACTTTTATCTGTGTTAATCTGCGGTGATTGTGTATTTTGACACCTCTCCATTATTTCTTTGGCTTTGAATACTGGTTCTGCTTTTTGTATTTCCGATTCGAAGCCGAACCAATAACCATTTTGGGTATTGTCGTCAATGGGTAGAAAACATAAGCGGAGGCTTTCTTTGTAGTTTCCATAGATGACTTCCCAATATTCCGGTGGCATCTGGCGCTTGGTCTTGACTTTCTCTGCTGGTTTTTTCTTTAATGACATGCCTGCCTCTATCCAGGCAATGGTGACCATGATTTTATAGGCCGGATAATGCATACTGCAGAATTCATAGAGTACGAGGCCTCGCTTTTCCAGGCTCATGGGCTGGTCTATAAGATTTTTATCGATTAAAAATTCCAGAAAGCGACGTAGGAAGTCGTTGTCATCCAGAATCAGCTTGCGGGTGATGGCTTGCCAAGCAGTTGTGTTATAGAATCCATCCAGAAGACGTGACAGTTGCCGGGCTGTTTGAAGCTCGTTGACACTGATTTCATTTGTTTGAAGCACTTCATAAGGGGGGAGAGGAGAATATCGGATGCCTAGTTCTTCCGCTCTTCTTCTCATTTCTGTGCCGGGAAGTAACTTCAGGGATTCAAGCTGTATCTCGCCGGCATTGTATCCGGCAAGTGTACGCACATCTTCAAATATTTCGGATAGGCGGTATAGAGGCAAGCCGGCAATGAGGTCGGCGTGTGTTTCCATATTGGGTAGGGAACATAGGAAACGAAGACCTTGCAGTGAGTCCTCCAGGCTTCCCATCCGACGGCTTTTCTGGAGGACCGGTTCGCGCAGGCTTTGAATACCGGCCTCGAGATGGAGCAATCCTTTAGGTAGCTTTTTCAATTCATTTTTCAGCTCTTCGGATAATAGTGCAGGGTGTATTTCTAAGTGAAAGCATATGTCCGGGTTGAATTCCAGGAAAAGTTGCAGTAATTCTTTAGCACGGCGCGGATTATAATTAAAGGTCCGGTCGAGGACGCGTACGTTTTTTATTCCATGACTGTGGATAATTTGAAGGCGTTCACGGATACTTTCAATGGACAGTGTGCGCACCGGTTTTTCTTCACCGCTGACGCAGAATGCGCATGTGTTGAAACAGCCTCGGGTAGTCTCCAGTTGTACGAATGGTTTGCTCCAATTGAAGAAACTGCTGTTTTCCGGTGGTACGAGCCGGGAAAAGTTAAGTACACGGGCTATGCCGTTGTCTATATATTGCTTTTGAGGATTCATATAGCAGAGTCCCGGAATACTGTTCCATTTTTCCGGCTGGTTCCAGCAAGACAGCCATTGGGGGAATGCTTCTTCTCCCTCTCCCCTGAATACGCAGTCGATGAAAGGGTTTTTATGCAGAAAGTCTTCATTGTTTCCTAAGAATTCAGGTCCGCCCAAGATGAAGCAGCTATTGGGAAGCAATGCTTTTAATCTCGCTGTTATGTGCAACAGTTGTTCGTGGTTGAACAACCATGTTGTTGCGGCAATGATGTCGGGTTGGTGCCGGTATATTTCGTCGACAATCATTCCTACGTTTTCATTGATGGTGGCAGATACGATTTCCCATTTTACGGAATTGTTTTTTGCTATTTGTGCGTGCAGTGCAGGGAGTGCCAACGAAGAGTGTGCATACGAGCTATTGAGGTCTATCCAGAGAATTTTCATATTTGATTGAATTTCATCTTTGCAAAGTTACTACAATTTCTTGGAATACGGAAGAACGAAGAAGATGATTTGAGATACAGATGATTAAAGGAATTTTGACTGGCGCATGAACGCCATGAAAAACAATGAAAACGCCAATTGAAGCCTGAGCTGCGTTACCTATTCGTGACCAACGGGAATTAGGCATTTTATGGCACAATATTAGGTAATAAATGGCTGAATACCTAATAATTGGTGATATTTTTTCGCCTTCGGATTTATCCTCTCCGGTTTGCCTTGTTTTGCATACACTCCATCGGCTCTACCCGAACTAATTTTGTAATCAAAAAACGAGTAGAGCAATGAGAAGTACATTTTCGACAATCTTCTACCTCAAACGGCAGGTAGTGAAAAAGGACGGTACGGTGCCCATTATGGGACGTATCACGGTGGACGGAACGCAGACACAATTCAGTTGCAAGCTGACCATCGACCCCAAAATATGGGAAACCAAAACAGGACGGGCAACGGGCAGGAGTACAGTTGCGTTGGAAACGAACCGTATGCTGGACAAAATCAGGGTGAAGATAAACACCCACTATCAGGAAATCATGGACAGGGACAACTTCGTCACGGCGGAAAAGGTAAAGAACGCTTTCTTGGGGCTGGAGCACCGATGCCACACATTGATGAAAGTCTATGAGCAATTCACCGCCGACTATGCCAAGATGGTGGAAGCCGGGATGAAGTCCAAGAAGTCTTACGAGAAATACATCATAGTTTACAAGCATCTGAAAGAGTTCTTGATGCAACGCTACCATGTGCAGGACATCGCCTTGAAGGAACTGACCCAGTCATTCATCATGGACTTTGACATGTTCCTGCGCACGGACAAGCATTGTTGCAACAACACCGTGTGGATTTATGTTTGCCCGCTCCGCACGATGATTTCGGTGGCCATCAGCAATGAGTGGCTGGTACGCGACCCTTTCCGTGACTACGAAATCAAGAAAGAGGACACCGTGCGAACTTTTCTCACCAAAGAGGAAATCCAACTTTTGATGGACGGCAAGTTGAAGAACGCCAAGCAGGAACTTTACCGGGATATGTTTCTGTTCTGCATCTTCACGGGATTGAGTTTCTCGGATATGCGCAATTTAAGGGAAGAAAACATCGTGACCTACTTCGATGACCATCAATGGATAAAAATCAACCGACAGAAAACGGGAGTAGAATCAAATATCCGCTTGTTGGATGTACCTCTCCGCATTTTGGAGAAGTACAGAGGACTGAGTGAGGACGGCAGGATTTTTCCCGTTCCGCATTACATGACGTGTCTTCACGGCATCCGTTCCGTAGCTAAAAGATGCGGTATCACGAAGTCATTTGGCTGGCATTCATCCCGTCATACGGCAGCCACTACCGTATTGTTATCCAACGGAGTACCGATTGAAACCGTCAGTTCTATTCTTGGTCATAAGAACATTTCCACGACTCAAATTTACGCGAAAATTACCAAGGAAAAGCTCAACCAAGACATGGAGAATCTAGAAAAGCGGTTGGGATATATTGATAGTTTCCTGCCGGATTCACTCAAAAACGGAAAGGAGGACAGCGTATGTGGCGCGACACGATTATAGTAGATGAAGACAACCGCATTGTCGCCACGGGTGGCAATGTATGGATGAATGCCGGGGAGATTGCCGACCTGTTCAACATCACGGCGGCAAGTGTGAACCGTGCCGTGAAGCGGGTGTTGAAGTCGGATGTATTGAACGATTACGAGGTGATGAAACTTGTCCGTTTGGACAATGGGTTACTGATGGAGTTCTACTCGCTGGAACTCATCATTGTGTTGTCCTACAAATGGAACACCTTTTACACCAACCTTTTCCGTAAATGGATGATGAAACAGATGTTTGAGTCAAGGAAAGAAATCATTCCCATGTTCCTATCCTCCGCACAATTGGATAAAGGCGGGTTTTGCTAACAACTCTCACCATATTATAGACACATAAGCGCAAAAGAAAAGCCGTCATTGGTTATTCTCACATCAGAGAGTACCAATGGCGGCTTTCTTGTTCTACGGCTGAAATGAAAAAAAACGAAGCCTTGCCGAAAAGGGCAAGTTTTATTTCAACGCCTTCCGATAATTCCGCTCCAGCATCCGTTGAATGTCCCCTTCCCGGTAAAGCGTCTTTCCCCCGAAAACGAGATAAGGAATCGTCCGGTTGGTACGGTACTCTTGGAGTGTCCGGCGGCTTACCTTCAACGTGTCCGCCAGTTCCTTGTCGGTGAGGTAACGCTCCCCGTCCATCATCGGACGGTAACTTTCTGTAATGCCCTTGATGGATTTCTTCGCCTTTTTCAAGGCTTGGAGAGCCGAGGCAATCGGCTCATCTTCGCTTGTCAATACCTTGTCCGTTTGCATCGTCATTCCACCTCCTTCCCGTTTTTACATTCCACTCCGGTAAGGCGGAGCATTTCCATCACGCGCCCCACCTCCTCCGGCTTGTAATAAAACTTGCGGTTGATTTGCGAACAAGCAATCAATCTGCGGTCGCGAAGCATCAGTAACTTGCGCGGGCTGATGCGGAGCAAGGCGCACACCTCGTCCGTGTCCAGCCATTTGTCCATTCTCCGGTCCCGGCTCTTCCGTTCCAAAACCCCGACCTTTTCCGTGAGCGATGCGATGTCCTCCAACATCGACTCAAAAACTTTCCGTTCGATAGATACTATTTCCATATTGATAAAAAATGATTTCCGGCAAAAGTAATGCACGGGGATATAATACGGTGTCATCCAACGCCTTGTTGAAGCATTTGGCTTCGGGAGTGGTATTCTTTGGAAGCCATACGGAAATAAATCTTTCCCAAGCTGGTAAGGACTTGGGAAACCGTCTGCTTGGAAACGGGGAACTTTGCGGCATCATTCAAAAAACAAAAAAACATGGAAATAATAACAATCGAAAACACCGCCCACCGGGAGCTGATGGAAAAGATAGACCGTATCCACGACTACATCCGTCAATCCGAAACGGCACGGGCGGAAAAGAAACCGGAGAAGCTGCTCACTTCCGAGCAAGTGATGGAACTGCTCCAAATCAGCAAGCGGACCCTGCAACGCCTCCGGAGCGACAAGAAAATCGGCTACTCCTTCGTGCGTGGCAGATGCCGCTACCCGCTTTCGGAAGTGGAAAGGCTGATGGAGGACAACCGCATCATTGACGACCCGCAAGGGCTGGACGAGTTCAAGCGTAACCACCAAATCAAAACGCAGAAGAGATGGAAACGATAACTTTTGAAAAGCCTGTATTTGAGCGATGGATGAAAGACGTCAGCGCCAGCCTTGAAAAGCAAGACCGCATGCTCTCCATGCTGCTCCGCAAGGAGGTGGAGACAACTTCTTCATCGCCCCTGCCATTGATTGCGGAAGAACGCCTGCTCGACAATCAGGACCTGTGCATGATGCTCCAGCTCAGCAAACGCTCGCTCCAACGCTACCGGAGCATCGGGGCGTTACCCTACCAACGGTTGGGGCAAAAGAGCTACTACCGGTTGGACGATGTCCGCGCGTTCGTCCGCGAATACATGGACACCTTCCGCAAGAAAGACAAAGCACTCATCGAGGAGTGCCTCAAATAAATCATTCACATTCTAAAAATTTCAAGACAATGGAACAAAAGAAGAAAAAAGAACAGGACGTACTGGTTGTCCGTGACGAGAAGACGGGCGAAATCAGCGTGGTTGCCGGGCTGAACAAGGACGGCACGCCCAAGCGTACACCCGCCAGAGCGGAAAACGCTCCGGACTTCCTGAAGTTCGACAGGCACGGCGACGCGCTCGACAACTTCTTCACCAACTTCTTCCGCCAATGCAAAGAACCCAGCCGCTTCGGTTTCTACCGTATCGCGGCGGAGCAGGCGGACAAACTGGTGGAAGTGATGAAAGAGCTGCTGAAAGACCCGGAGGCGAACAAGGAACTGCTCGCCCCTCACAAAGTGGATACTTCCGCCTATGAGAAAAAGGTACAGGCGGAACGGCAGGCGCAAACGGAACAAGAAAACAAGAATCAAGAACCAACCATTCAAAACGAAAAGAACATGGAACAGAAACAAGAAAACGGTCAGGAACAACAGACCGCAAGAAGAAACGGCTATCAACCGATAGACGAGGGTAAAATCAACTGGCAGGAGCTGGAAGAGAAATGGGGCATCAAGCGGGACACGCTGGAGCAATCGGGCGACCTCACCAAGATGCTCAATTACGGCAAGTCCGACTTGGTGACGGTGACACCCCTGTTGGGCGGCGATCGCTACGAGATGTCCGCCCGACTGGAGTTCAAGCCGGATGCCAACGGGCAGATGGATGTCGTCCCCCATTTCATCCGCAAGGAAATCAATCTGGAACAGGAGTACAAGGGCTACACCTTCACCGAAGAGGACAAGAAAGCGTTGGCCACCACAGGTAACTTGGGCCACACCGTCCAATTGGCAGATCTGAAGACGGGCGAGTTGAAGGACTCTTTCGTCAGCATCGACCGACAGACCAAGGAAATCCTCGACATTCCCGTTGAAAAAATCCGCCTTCGCGATAAAATCGGCAATACGGAAATAACGGCTACTGACAAAGAGGCGTTGAGTTCAGGCAAAGCCATCAAGAAAGAGATTGAGCTTGTTAACGGCAAGAAGTTCTTCGCCACACTCCAAGTCCATGCCGAACAAAGGGGCATCGAGTTCGTGCCTGGCCAGTCCAGACAATCACAAGGGAAACGGCAGGGCAACGACCGGAAACAGGGACAAGGAAGCGAAGCCCAAACACAAGGCGGACAGAAAGAGAAAGGCGAACGTACATCCTCATGGCTGACCAAGGAAGGGACCATCCGCCCCATCACCAAATGGAAAGACAACAAGTTTACCGATGAACAGATTGCCGACTATGTGGCAGGCAGGGCGGTGAAGTTGGAGAATACCACCGACAAGGAGGGCAACCCCTGCACCCTTTACCTGAAGTTCAATCCCGAAAAAGGCCGTCCTACCACCTCGCTCCGCAATCCTGACGAGACGCAGGTGATAGCCCCGTCCAACGAAAGCAGGGTGCAGGTAGCCGTGAACAACGAGGGCAAAACCCACGAAGCTACCAAGAACGTGAAAGAGCCGTTGAGACAGGGGCAGGTCGCCCCCAAAGACGAGACGCAACAGAAACAACAGAACGCGCCCAAGAAGAAAGGCATGAAGATATGATGTATCCGATAATCAAAGGACACCCATTGAAGTGCCGCCACTAAATCCATCCATCATCCAAAACAAGAATTGTAGAACTAAAAATTAGAACGCATGAAAACAATCATCGCAGAGAAACCCTCCGTAGCGAGGGAAATCGCCCGCATTGTCGGAGCGACCCGGCAAGAACCCGGTTACTTATCGGGCAACGGCTATGCCGTGACATGGGCATTCGGCCATTTGGTACAACCCGCTATGCCCGAAACATACGGCATCAAAGGATTCCGAAGTACCCACCTGCCCATTATCCCGCAATCGTTCATCCTTGTCCCCCGCCAAATCCGGGACAAGGACGGCTACAAACCCGACGAGGATGCCGCAGCCCAAATCAAAATCATCGGTGAACTGTTCCGAAAGAGCGAGCGCATCATCGTGGCGACCGATGCCGGACGTGAGGGAGAGCTTATCTTCCGCTACCTGTACGACTATCTCGGCTGCGCCACTCCTTTCGACCGCCTTTGGATCAGTTCGCTGACCGACAAGGCCATCTGCAAGGGCTTGAAGGAGCTGACGGACGGACATGAGTACGACAACCTCTACCTTGCCGCCAAAGCAAGGAGCGAAGCCGACTGGCTGGTGGGCATCAACGCCACGCAAGCCACCTCCATTGCCGCCGGGAAAGGGATGTACTCCATCGGCAGGGTACAGACCCCGACCTTGGCGATGGTCTGCCAACGCTTTTGGGAGAACAAGCGTTTCACTCCCGAGAACTATTGGCAGGTGCATCTGGTGCTGAAAGGCGAAAACGGGAGTGTGGTGAAGTTCACCTCCGACCAAAAATGGAAAGATGAAGCTACTGCCAACACCTTATATTATATAGCCAAGGAAATACCGGGTGTCAAAGTCACCAAACTGGAGCGCAAGGAGAAGACGGAGGATACCCCGCTGCTTTTCGACCTTACTTCCCTGCAAAAGAAAGCCAATGTCCAGTTCGGCTATTCCGCAGTGCAGACACTCTCCATCGCCCAAAGGCTGTACGAGGGCAAGCTCATCACCTATCCGAGGACGGGAAGCCGTTATATACCTGAAGACGTGTATCAGGAGCTGCCGAAACTGTTCTCCACCCTCAGAGGAAACTCAGAGAGGAAAGAATACCTGCCGTTGGTAAAGCATCCGAGCAAACATAGTGTGGACGATACGAAAGTGACCGACCACCATGCCCTGCTCATCACGGGCGAGAAGCCTTTCAACCTTTCCGAAGAAGAACAGCGCATCTATGACTTGATTGTCAGCAGGATGTTCGAAGCGTTTACGGAACAATGCGTCAAAGAAATTACCACTGTTACCGTGGAATGTGCAGGTCATACCTTCACTGCCAAGGGGACGATTATCCGGCACCTCGGCTGGCGAAGCGTGTACGGCAAGATGGGTGAGGAAACGGATGTGAACGGGAATGTCCTCATTCCCGACTGGCAGAAAAACCAAGAACTGCCCGTTTTCTCCTGCTCAATAACCAAAGGCGTGACGAAGCCCAAACCGCTCCATACGGAAGCCACGCTGCTTTCCGCCATGGAAACCTGCGGCAAGGAGATAGAGGATGAAGTGTTGCGCCAAGCGGTCAGGGATTGCGGGATCGGCACACCTGCTACACGAGCCGCCATTATCGAAACCCTGCTGAAACGGGACTATGTGGTGCGCAAGGAAAAACAGATAATCCCGACCGAAAAAGGGCTGGCACTCTACTCCGTTGTCAAGGGGATGGATGTCGCCAACGTGCAGATGACGGGCGAATGGGAAAAGGCGCTTGCCGAAATCGAGCGCGGAGAACTGCCGGAAGCGACCTTCCGCAAGCGCATCGAGGACTATACGCAAACCATAACCACCGACCTGTTGTCGTGCGGCAAGCTCTTCGGGCACAAGGATTCGGGATGCACCTGTCCGAAATGCCATACCGGGAAGATGCAGTTCTATGGCAAGGTGGTACGCTGCAACAATCTCGCCTGCGGTTTGCCCATCTTCCGTCAGAAAGCAAGTCGCAACTTGACTGATGCGGAAATCACCACCCTACTCACGGACGGGCATACCTCCCTGCTGAAAGGCTTCAAGAGCAAGCAGGGGAAGAACTTCGAAGCCGTGGTCGCTTTCGATGCAGACTACAACACCGTATTCGTCTTTCCCGAAAAGAAAGGGCACGGCAAGCGAAAATAGCCGGACGGAGTAGTGAAAAATAAGGTAACTCAAAAAATATTCAGAAGCAAGCCATTCCAAACGATTGCGGTACGGATGAAAAGAATTACCTTTGCCACTGTTCATGGTTCAACTGTTTTACGGTTTTTACTATGGATTTAGTGGTGGCACTTCGGGAGGGATACCCGAAGTGCTTTTTTACGCTCCAACCCAAAGAAAGATAATCCATTATTCCACTAAAATCCAACGTAAAATGAACAATAACGTAAACAACATGAATGAAAAGGAACTGTCCTATTATAGTTTGTACCTGCTCCGCTACCTTACCGGAAACCGTTTCCCCGAAGCGGACAATCCGGCTTTCATTGAGGAACGTGCCAACCAAGCCTCCGATACCTACGAACAAGCCCGTTTGGAAGGCTATCCGGCTGACGGTGCGCAGGAACTGGCAATGTCCGCCCTGCTCAGAGAGTTACACTACTCCAAATACGACCTGCTGATGGAGGTCCTGTCCAACGAGTTTTCCGATGAGATACCCGAAGCGGAAGCACCCGCCTTCGCGGAGAAGCTGCTGCCGCTGATAGAGGGCGTGTTCTCCATCTACGACCTTTCGGATGATTCCTTTGTCCTATCGCCCGAATATGACGCACTCTATACCGAACTGACCGGAGCCGTGGTCCTTTACATCGAAGAACATGGCGTTTAACCGCAAGCAGAAGTTAAGGGATAATATCGAGGCGATACGGACGGCATTCATTCTTGACAAGGAGCGGCGCACACCCACGGCACGAGAGTGTCTGCTCTTGGAAAGATACTGCGGTTTCGGCGGACTGAAATGCATCCTCAATCCCGCCAAGGAACTGACCGATGCCGTCCATTGGACGAAATCCGACCTCGAACTGTTTCCCCTCACGGTGGAACTCCACAAGCTCATCCGGGAGAACAGCAAGGACGATTACGAATACAAGCGGTACTTTGACAGCTTGAAAGCCTCCGTCCTCACCGCTTTCTACACCCCGAAAGAGATAACCTCCGTGATAGCGGACACATTGCACGATTATGGGGTACGCCCCGGCCGGGTATTGGAGCCGTCCGCCGGGATGGGCGCGTTTGTGGATGCCGTGCTGGACAATAAGGCGGATGCGGATGTGATGGCATTTGAGAAAGACCTCCTTACGGGGAAAATGCTGAAATACCTCTATCCCGACAAGAAGGTACGGGTGGAAGGCTTCGAGAAAATCGAGAAGCCGTTCAATGCCCATTTCGACCTGGCAATCTCCAACATCCCGTTCGGGGACGTGGCGGTCTTCGACCCGGAATATACCAACAGCAAGTCATTCGGCAGGCGCAACGCATCGAAAACCATCCACAACTATTTCTTCCTGAAAGCGTTGGATGCGGTACGGAATGGCGGCATTGTCGCCTTCATCACCTCGCAAGGGGTGCTGAACTCCAACAACAGTGGCATGACACGCCATATGATGCTTAAACATGCCGACCTTGTATCGGCCATACGCCTGCCCAACAACCTCTTTACGGAGAATGCCAACACGGAAGTGGGCAGCGACCTGATTATCCTCCAGAAGAACAACCAAAAGACTGAACTGAGTGAAGAGGATGTCCTTTTTACCAAGACTGCCGTGCGTGGAGGTATCAACACCAACGAGTATCTCTTTGAGCGCCGCAACCAACGTATCGTCCATACGAAGTGGAAACACGACAGTGACCCGTACGGCCATCCGGCGGTGGTGTACCTGCATGAAGGAGGTGTGCAGGGTATTGCGGATGATTTGCAACGGATGCTGAAAGAAGATTGCGCCAAGCGGTTGGACTTGGCACGATTCAAAGGAGAGGAACAACTTCATATTATTCAGCCGGCAATTGAAGAAGTAAAACCGAACGAGTCCATAGAAAAGGAATTGAAAACTGCGCCACAAACAGTTGAAGTGATTCCGGTTGAAAAGGAAGTGGAAGCAACTTCCCACCAAGTAATAGAGCCAGCCAAAAGGGGAAACGGGGCAACCGTTCAGCTTACCTTGTTTGACCTCTTTGAGTTTACCGACCAAGAGAAGCTCAAAGAGCAACAGAACAAGCGCAAGAAAACATCGGGAAAAGCAAAGAAGACGGAAACTCCCAAGCCGGAAAAGAAGAAAGAACCGAAAGCTAAGGCGACTTTGGTTGAAACATCGGATGCGAAAGCCCCAAAAACTTCCAATGAGGAAGAAGATATGTACGCCTCCATCAATTGGGAGGACAACCCACCTATTAACGGCTTTTATGAGATGATGATGAACCTTACACCTGAACGAAGGAAAGAACTTCGGGAGTTGGGTACGCAACATCAGGAAGCCAAGGCGCAATCCGGAGTAAAGCCAACTGAACAGAAGCAAGTAAAGCAGGTAAAAGAAGAAAAGCAGGAACGACCTGCGGAAATGACACAACAGCCGACCTCCAATCAGCGAGAGAAAACTTCCGTTCAACCACCCAAAGACGAAAAGCCCCTGCTCCCGAAACCGTTTGACCGGCAGATGGGAACCCATTACCGGGAGGGCATGATGGTTACAGACTCCCTGCGCAATGTGGGTTATTTGAAAGGTGTAACCGCATATGGAGCTACCTTTCATCCACTTGACCTGTCCGGTTATCAGGCGGACAAAGCCCGGCAGTACATCACCGTACGTGACAGTTACGAACGGTTGTATGGTTACGAAGCGAAGCAATTGGAAGAGAACAAGACTTTGCGTGAGGCGTTAAATACGAGCTACGATGAGTTTGTGATGCTGTACGGCAACCTCAACGCCAAACAGAACGTGAAGTTCATCCTTATGGATGCGGCGGGGCGCGACATTCTCTCGTTGGAACGTGCGGAAGACGGGAAGTTCGTCAAGGCGGACATCTTCGACCATCCGGTGGCGTTCTCCCAAAACGAAGTCACCGAAGTGGAATCCCCCGAAGAGGCATTGTCCGCCTCTCTCAACAAATACGGCACGGTTGATTTGGAGTATATGAAGTCGCTCTCCGACACCACCGAGGAAGAATTGCTTGCCGCTTTGAAAGGACGTGTCTATTTCAACCCGTTGGCGGACAGTTATGAAATCAGCGACCGCTTCATTGCCGGAAACGTGATTGACAAGGCAGAGCGGATAACGGAATGGCTCAAAGAGAACGGTAGTGACATTCGGGTAGAAGAGTCGCTTGCCGCGCTCAAAGCGGCCGAACCGCAACGCATCACGTTCGAGGAGCTGGACTTCAACTTCGGTGAGCGTTGGATACCCACGGGTGTCTATGCCGCCTTCGCCTCCAAGTTCTTTGACACGGAGGTGAAAATCGCCTATGCGGAGAGCATGGACGAGTTCGCCGTGAAATGCGACAACCGCTGGAACGTGAAGATTACCGACGAGTATGCCGTACATGGGCATTACAGGAGCTATGACGGCATCAACCTGTTGAAACACGCCCTGCACAACACCTGCCCCGACATGATGAAAAGCATCGGCAAGGACGACAACGGCAACGACATCAAGGTGCGCGACAGCGAGAAAATACAGCTCGCCAACGCCAAGATTGACGAAATCCGCAGCGGCTTCACCGAATGGCTCGAAGACCAGACCCCGGAGTTCAAGGAACGGCTCACCGATATGTACAACCGGAAGTTCAACTGCTTCGTGCGCCCGAAGTATGACGGTAGCCACCAGACCTTTCCGGATTTGGACTTGAAAACCCTCTCGTTCAAGTACGGAATATCAAGCGTTTACCCCAGCCAAAAGGATTGTGTCTGGATGCTGAAACAGAACGGCGGTGGCCTTTGTGACCACGAAGTCCTGCGCCCATAAGGGCATATAGTAAATGTAGGTTTAGCAACCTACCCGGCAAGGGTTTTCAACGCCGGTCATTAGCCAACTTATCCACTTAGCCGAAAGGCGGTGGGGAGTGTCGCATGTTGGAAACGGCATAAGTCAGCTAACTATCGTGCTGCTACTGAATGTCTAAATGAAACGATGGATATGAGGATGAAGACTATACTGTTTGAACGGCAGTCCAAGTGGTTAGCTGGTAAACTCTGACGGTCATTATATGATAAGATAGTTACAAACGTCAGATTGCAATACTTCCACTTTCCGACTTCGAGTGAGAGAGCCGAAAACCGATTGCAACACAGCCGCGATAAGCGGAAAAGGACGAAAACCGCATCCGACAATCCATCACGCTATGTTACTATATGTCTAAATGGGGATTGCCTAAATGGGGAAACCCACATGGCAACAGAGTCTCCGTAGTAGTCCGAGCAAGGGAAAGCCTTGTGCATGGCGAAGGGAGACAGTGTTATTATTAATATGTTTAACGAAAGATGTGTGAGACATTATGAGAAATTCTGAGAATGTATTAAACAGTCTGGCTGGGCACAGTCAAGACCCGAATTACAAGTTTGAACGGCTTTACCGACTGATGTACAATGAGAACTTGTATGCGTTAGCCTATCAGAAGATTGCCTCCAACACGGGCAACTGTACGAAAGGCGCAGACGGTCAGTCCATAGACGGAATGAGCGTAAAACGCATATACAACCTCATCGACAGAATGAAAGATGAAAGCTACCGACCCTATCCTGCCAAGAGGGTCTATATTCCGAAGAAGAACGGCAAGAAGCGTCCCATAGGCATACCTGCCTTTGACGACAAACTTGTGCAGGAAGTCATAAAGATGGTGCTTGAAGCCATATACGAGGGGCATTTTGAAAAATGCTCGCATGGTTTCAGACCGCATCGCAGTTGCCATACTGCATTGGCTTCCATTTCGGAAGGGTTTGACGGGACACGATGGTTTATTGAGGGGGACATCAAAGGATTCTTTGACAACATCAACCATGATGTCATGATAGGGATTCTTGGTGAACGCATCAAGGACGAGAGGTTCTTGCGTCTTATCCGTAAATTCCTGAAAGCAGGATATTTGGAACAATGGGAGTTCCACGGAACCTACTGCGGGACACCGCAAGGAGGTGTGCTTAGTCCAATATTGGCAAATATATACCTTGACAAGCTGGACAAGTACATGGTGGAATACATTTCATCATTCAATATCGGAAAGGCAAGGAAACGTAATCCCGAATACAAAAGGATTGGCAGCCGAAAGGACAAACGTGTAAAGAAACTGAAGAATGAGAGAGACAGGCAGAAGATAGCGGCATTGCGCATGGAGATAAAGAAACTCCACCGTGAAATGCAACAGCATCCTGCCACTCTTGACATGGACGGGAACTTCAAACGAATGAGATATGTCCGCTATGCCGATGATTTCCTGATTGGTGTAATCGGAAGCAAGGAAGACTGCTTAAAGGCAAAGGAAGACATCAAGAACTTCTTGCTTGATAAGCTGAAACTTGAATTGTCCGATGAAAAGACCCTAATCACAAACGGTCACGACAGGGCGAAGTTCTTAGGTTATGAAGTCACCATCCGCAAGACGAACAAGACGAGAAAGAACAAAAAGGGGATTGCTATCCGTTCTCTCGACCACAAGACCGTACTCTTACTGCCTTTTGAGGTGATGAGAGATAAATTGATGGGTTACAAAGCCATGAAGATAGTACGGGAAAAGGGGAAAGAAAAATGGGAATCCACTTCACGTCCTTACCTCAGAAGTAATGATGACCTTGAGATATTGACCCGATACAACTCGGAGATACGAGGTATTTACAATTACTACTGTCTTGCCAACAATGTCAACATTCTGAATGATTTCTACTATATCATGAAAGAGAGTATGTATAAAACATTCTCGTCCAAGTATGAATCGACAGTAAGGAAGATAATCAACAAATACACAAAAGATAAAATCTTCCGAGTACAGTTTGAGGACAACAAAGGCAGGATGCACGAGCGTACGCTCTATCATGGAGGGTTCAAGTGGAAGCCAGAAGCGCGGATTGATGATGCGCACCTGCTGCCCAGTTACCGTGGGACACAGAGTACGAGCCTTATGGCACGGCTCAAAGCCTGCGAGTGTGAATATTGCGGGGCTACGGACAACCTGAAAATGGTTCATGTCCGCAAGCTCAAAGACTTGAAGGGCTTGAAGGAGTGGGAACGCTTCATGATTGCCCGTAAAAGGAAAACATTAGCTGTTTGTGAAAAATGTTATCGTAAAATTCATGGAAAGAAATAGACTGATAATAACTACGGAGAGCCGTATACATGGAGACGTGTACGTACGGTTCGGAGGCGAGTATGTTGAAACCTGCCGTTCTTCGGAACGGCAAGGCGCAATGTGCTTAGCCAGTGGGACCGGTAAGACGCTGATAATGTGCATTGCAGCGCATGAAATGAAGCGGTTGGGGCTGGCTCACAAGCCGATGATTATCGGGCTGAAAGCTAACGTGGCGGAGATAGCGGCCACTTATCAGACCGCCTATCCCAACGCCCGCATCCTCTACGCTTCGGAAAAGGATTTCTCCACCGCCAACCGTGTCAGGTTCTTCAACAATATCAAGAACAACGATTACGATTGCGTTATCATGTCGCACGACCAGTTCGGCAAGATACCCCAGTCGCCCGAATTGCAGGAGCGCATCCTGCAACAGGAGCTGGACACGGTGGAGGAAAACTTGGAAGTGCTACGCAGGCAGGGCAAGGACATCTCGCGCGGGATGTTGAAAGGCTTGGAGAAACGCAAGTTCAACTTGGAAGCCAAGCTGGAAAAGATTGCCCACTCCATCAAGGAGCGTACCGATGACGTGGTGGACTTCAAGCAGATGGGCATCGACCACCTGTTTGTGGATGAGTCGCACCAGTTCAAGAACTTGATGTTCAACACCCGCCACGACCGTGTGGCGGGACTGGGCAATGCAGAGGGAAGCCAGAAGGCGATGAACATGCTCTACGCCATCCGTACCATACAGGAACGGACGGGCAAGGACTTGGGGGCGACCTTCCTTTCGGGAACCACCGTCAGCAACTCACTCACGGAGCTGTACCTGATATTCAAGTACCTCCGTCCGAAAGAGTTGGAAAGGCAGGACATCCGCTGTTTCGATGCATGGGCGGCCATCTTCGCCAAGAAGACCACCGACTTCGAGTTCTCGGTGACGAACAACATCGTGCAGAAGGAGCGTTTCCGTTATTTCATCAAAGTGCCGGAACTGGCGGCTTTTTACAACGAGATAACCGACTACCGCACTGCGGAGGACGTGGGCGTGGACAGGCCGATGAAAAATGAAATCCTGCACCACATCAAGCCAACGCCGGAACAGGAGGTGTTTATCCAAAAGCTGATGAAGTTCGCAGAAACGGGCGATGCCAAACTGTTGGGGCGTGCCCCGCTTTCCGAAACGGAAGAGAAGGCGAAGATGCTCATCGCCACCGACTATGCCCGGAAGATGGCGCTCGACATGCGCATGATTGGCGAAGGTTACGAAGACCATCCCGACAACAAGGCGAGCCATTGCGCCAAGATGATAGCCGACTATTATAAAAGGTATGACGCGCAAAAAGGAACCCAGTTCGTATTTTCCGATCTGGGCACTTACCAGCCCGGACAGTGGAACGTGTATTCCGAAATCAAGCGCAAGCTGGTGGAGGATTACGGCATCCCGGCACAGGAGATACGTTTTATCCAAGAGTGCAAGAACGAGAAGAGCAAGCAGGCGGTCATCGCCGCCATGAACGAGGGACGGGTACGTGTACTGTTCGGCTCTACCAGTATGCTCGGTACGGGTGTAAACGCCCAAAAGAGAGCGGTTTGCATCCATCATCTCGATACACCGTGGCGACCGTCCGACCTTACGCAACGTGACGGGCGTGCGGTTCGCAAAGGTAATGAGATAGCCAAGTTGTACGCTGACAACAAGGTGGATGTAATCATTTATGCGGTGGAGAAGTCGTTGGACTCCTACAAGTTCAACCTGCTCCATTGCAAGCAGACCTTCATCAGTCAGCTAAAAAGCGGAGCGATGGGTGCGAGAACCATTGACGAGGGGGCGATGGACGAAAAATCGGGCATGAACTTTTCGGAGTACATGGCGATTCTCTCCGGCAACACCGACCTCTTGGACAAGGCGAAGCTTGAAAAGAAAATTACCGCCTTGGAAAGTGAGCGCAAATCCTTCAACAAGGCGAAGGCGGAATCCAACGGCAAGTTGCAGACAAAAACCGAGGAGTTGGACAAGAACCGTACCGTCATTGAAAAGATGTCAGCCGACTTCGACAAGTTCGTGTCGCTTGCCAAGACAGACAAGGAGGGAAAGCGGTTGAACGGATTGAAGCTGGACGGATTGAACATTACAGATGAGAAGGTGTTGGGAACCCGTTTGCAGGAGATAGCTCAAAATGCCAACACCGAAAGGGAGTACAAGCGCATCGGAGAGATTTACGGCTTTCCGGTATCGGTCATCAGTGAACCCGTGTTGAAAGACGGGCTTTCTTTCGTGGAGAACCGTTTCGTGGTGGACGGCAGCTTCAAGTACAAGTTCAACAACGGGCACTTGGCGATGGCTGATACGAAAGCTGCCGCGACCAACTTCTTGAACGCATTGGAGCGTATCCCGAACATCATCGCCCAATACAAGGAGAAGAACGAGGCGTTGGAAAAGGACATCCCCTTGTTGCAGGAGGTGGTCGGCAAGACTTGGAAGAAAGAGGAGGAGTTGAAAGGCTTGAAATCCGATCTGGCGGCATTGGAGAGGAAAATCCAGTTGGAACTTGCACCACCCGCACAAGAGAAAGCGGAGGAATCCCAGGCGGAAAAAGAGCGGAATCAAGCGCAATCTTCCGTTTCCGAAGTTTCCCGAAAAGGAATCAGAATCTGATATTTACCATTAAAATAGAATAGGTTATGGCTAAAATCAGAATCAAATTGCGCACATCGACAGTTCCCGGCAAGTCCGGGACTGTTTTTTATCAAGTGTCGCACAAGAAAGAGGTAAAGCAGATTACGACACGGATGCACTTGTTGCCGGAGGAATGGGATGCGGACAACGAGAGGATACAGGCGGACGCACTGGTACGTACACCCCGCTTGTCCGCCATACAACGGTTGTTGGACAATGATACGGAACGGCTCACTCACATCATCCGCTCGCTGGAATTGTCGGGAGAGGAATATGGGGTACGTGAGATTGTCGGGCACTATTCCGCTTCCCAAGGGATGGTCTGTGTGCTGGCATACATGAACGAACAAATCGCTTCGCTAGTCGCCAAAGGAAAACGGGGTACGGCAAAGAACCGTAGAGCCACATTGAACAGCCTTTCCGAATACCTTGGCGGAGAGGACATTCCTTTTTCGGATCTGGACGAACTTCTGTTGTCGGACTACGAGGAATGGCTGAAAGCAAAAGGCGTGAAACGCAACACCTCTTCTTTTTATATGCGCAACCTGCGCTCCGTCTATAACAAGGCGGTGAAGCAGGGGCATGTCAGGCAGACCGAACCGTTCCGCAATGTCTATACGGGTATTGACAAGACCTCCAAGCGGGCGGTGGACGAGCAGGTGGTGGCGGACTTGAAAGCGCTGGACTTGTCGGGGATGCCATGGTTGGAGCTTGCCCGTGACTTCTTCCTGTTCAGTTACTGCACCCGTGGAATGTCGTTCGTGGATATGGCTTACCTGCGATACGGAAATATTGCAAACGGAATCATCCGTTATAATCGCAAGAAGACCGGGCAACCGATTTCTGTCCGCATCGAACCGGGAGTACGTGAAATCATGGAGCGTTACCGGAAAGATGCCCACGCGGACTATGTGCTTCCGATTATCCGGTCTGATAACGAAAAAGACGCTTTCCGCCAGTACCAGAATCGTCTCCGCTATTACAACAAACAATTGAAAGAGTTGTCGAAGCTGTTGGGTGATGGTATTTCGCTGACCTCATATGTCAGTCGCCATAGCTGGGCAAGCACCGCCCACAAGCACAATGTGCCGATAGCGGTTATCAGTGACGGCATGGGGCATTCTTCTGAAAAGACCACGCAGATTTATCTGGCTTCCATTGATGAAGAAGTCATAGATTCCGCCAATGCGGAAATTGTGGCATCACTCGACAAGAAAAAAGATGGAAGAAAAGCGGGAAGAAAAAATGAGTACCTAAATGAGTCCGTTTCTAAGTAAGAGACGGTACTCTAACCGGGTGCAAAGGTACGAAAATTAACGCATATTACCCTCTGTAAATCAAATAATTATTTATAAATTTTACCCCCCCCCGATTATAATCTGCTGATTATCAGTATAATTTATACAATTCCTTCCCGAAAAACATAATGGATGTGGTAAAATAGAGCCTGAAAAAGATTGAGAAATTGGCGATTGTAGAGCAGGAAACAGGTTTGAATAAAAGTTTGAAAAGTTAGAAAAATCAGTTTGGTGAGTGTAGTTCATCAAACTGATTTTCTTTTTGTTACGAAAGAGTACCGTCTCTTACTTAGAAACGGTACTCACGTGATAAGGTATGCTAAAAAGACCAAGATGTGAAAATGGGGAGAATACCCCAACTTTTTACCGATATTGCTATAACTGCGTGATATTTAACAAAATAATACTTCATGCAGGATTAGAAGTATTGTCCTAATACGAAATGTATGTCGTCCGACTGCCCCTCTTTTTCAACTTCCGATTGCCATTTAGAAGTTCCGATTACTGATGCGGAAACGAAGCCGGCTTTGCGCTGGTTTGTGATGCGCGACCTCAAACGGGTCAATGCCATCTTACCTGCGTATAAGTTGCTTTCCGACTTGCATTTTGAGGTGTTTACCCCGATGAAATGGGAACTGAAAGTGGAAAAAGGCAAAAGGGTGCGTAAGGAAGTCCCTGTCATGCAGGATTTGCTTTTCGTTCATGCGGAAAATAATATACTGGATCCGGTTGTGAAGAAAAACAAGACCTTGCAGTACCGCTATGTCAAGGGCGGGGCTTATTGTGAGCCGATGACGGTAAGGGAAGAAGATATGAGACGCTTTATGAAAGCCGTTGACTCTTCGGAAAACCCCGTTTATTATCGTCCGGAGGAACTTACGGCTGCCATGTGCGGGCGGAAGATTCGTATCATAGGAGGACCGCTCGACAATTTCGAGGGAAGTTTGCTCACCGTGCGCGGTTCAAAAGTCAAACGCCTGTTGGTGGAACTGCCCGACCTCCTGACGGTGGGTGTGGAAGTGAATCCGGAATACATACAACTGATATGATGCAATCGAAGACGATTTTACCGGGAATCAAGGATTTATGCGGTCGCATAAAGGCATTGCCCGCAGACTATGCCTCGTTGTCCGATACGGAATTGGCACAAATGTCCGCTTTCTTTGTTGCCTTGCAAGTGGGGCTGGGTAACTTCATTAACCCTTATAAGGAAGTAAAAAAAGAAATTGTCGGCATGGATAGAAATCCATTCAGTTCCATCTATGCAGAGTTGGTTCACCGTATTTTGGGAGAAGCGGGAAGAGAATCGGAAAACAGACCGGCATTAGCCCATGTCCTCTACCTGCAAGCCATTTGTACGCCAAATGAAGGTTACGGAAAATTTGGGGATGAAGGTTGGGTGTATGACACCCTCTTTGAGGTGATAGACAATTATATTCCGAAAACCGGAAAATATTCAGATTATGCATTGTTGGAACTTGCGATAGACACATTTCATATCCTCGGCTCTTTTGAGCCGAAAGAGGAAGGGCTGATGGAAACGGTTTTGTCTGAATGGAATGCGGAGAAAGAGGCGAATGGCTGGCGTTCATTGACCGCCAACGATGTAGCGCAACGCCTCGGTATAATAACAGCCCATAATGACTTGTCCAATACGGATTTGGTAAATCCGGTTGCACAATCCGTAAATGTGTTGGATGAGTATTCCCCTGTCATATTGAATGGTGCTGACGCTTCCGGACTTTTCGCCTACCGCACAGCATTGCGTAATACCTATTGTTACGATTCGGTCTCTACGAATTTCTTTGTCCGGCTAGAACAGAAGGCCGTAAGTATGGAAGAGAAATCTTTGTCCCACGAACTGCTTCAAGCCATATTGTTGGTAGACCGATTGGAGTGGGAACTGACGGCTTTGTCTGATGCTTCATTCCAGACGGACATACCACAGAACTGAAAAAAACGAAAAGCAAAACTTATCCATTGTCTATGGATTTCATTCATATAGGAAAAAATTTGATTGGTATCAAAGAACAGAATTTTCAGACAAGATAAAAAGAACATTATGAAGAAGATATTTTCAATCCTGTTGCTATCCGGAGTGTTGCTGTCCTCATGCAGCACCTCCAAGCAGATATTGTACTTTCAGGACGCACCTATCAATCAGCCCGACACCATCACGGGCGCAAAGGACATCACCGTGCAACCCAAAGACCAGATATCCATCGTGGTATCCAGTAAAGACCCGCAATTGGCGGCGTTGTTCAACCTCACGAAAATACAATACCGTGCAGGATATAACGATTTGAAAGGAAGCAATAACAACGGAGAAATCTCCGGTTATACGCTGGATGACAACGGCGACATCGACTTTCCCGTGTTGGGTACGCTCCACATCGCGGGCATGACCAAGAGCGAAATAGCCAAGATGATCAAGACCAAACTTATTGAAGAGAATTTGGTGAATGACCCGGTGGTTACGGTGGAATTCATGAACCTCTACTTTTCTGTACTTGGCGAGGTGAAGACTCCGGGCAAATACGCCATCACCAAAGACCAGATTACCTTGTTGGAGGCTATCAGCGTGGCGGGCGACCTCACTATCCATGGCAAACGCGATGCCATATTCGTGATACGTGAAGAAGACGGCAAGCGTGTAACGCATTGGGTGGACATCCGCAGCAAGGATGTTTTCAATTCCCCTGTTTATTATCTGAAACAGAACGATGTGGTGTATGTGCAGCCCAGCAAGGTACGTGCAGGTCAATCCACCATCAATGAGAACCAACTGAAATCCGTATCTCTTTGGATTAGTGTGGCATCATTCTTATCCTCTCTCGGAGTATTGCTGTTCAAATAACAAAGCATAAGAGATACAGATTGTAACACAGAGCTTTCATCAACAGAAAACCAAGTTTATGGAAAATAGGAATAGAAACAAGAACATGAATAATAAGCCTGCGGACGATTTCATCCGCATACAAGACCTGTGGGGCATGTTCCTGCCCAAATGGCATTGGTTCGCCCTGTCATTGCTGCTCACCTTGTCAGTGGCGGCACTTTACATATTAAGTTCACCGAATATCTACACCCGTTCGGCATCCATCCTCGTAAAGGACGACAGCAAGGGCGGCTCGGCAAGCGGGGCACTCAGCAACGAGTTTGCCGACCTCGGTATGTTCAAGAGCAACACCAACATCAACAACGAGTTGCTCACCATCTCATCCCCAACGTTGATGACCGAAGTGGTGAAACGTCTGGGACTGAACGAAACTTTTACTGTCCGCAGGGGATTGAAGAAAGTGCAGCTTTACAAGTCATCGCCTGTTGCTGTCATGATGAAGGACAAAGAGTTGTCTGCCGGTTTCAGCATCGAATTGAAAAGCGACAGCCTGTACACATTGACCGACTTCATCCTCGAAGGCGAAGAGGTGGATGGAACAATTGAAGGAAAGCTAAACGACTCCATCCAGACCCCGGTGGGGAATCTGCTTATTTATCCCACACCATTATTCAACGAAGAATATGTGGGCTATGCGCTCATTTACCGTAAAGGAAGTATAACGGGCACGACCGATTACTATACCAAGAACCTCCGTACGGAACTCGGCAATGAGGATGCCACCATTATCAACCTCAGCATTGATGACGCATCCGTACAGAAGGCGGAGGACATCCTGAATACCCTGATTGAAGTCTATAACGAGAAATGGATACAGGACAAGAACCAGATTGCCGTCAGCACATCTCAGTTCATCGGCGACCGTCTCACCGTGATTGAGAATGAACTCGGTCATGTGGATGAGAATATCTCTTCCTATAAGTCCGAACACCTCTTGCCGGACGTGCAGGCTGCTTCCAACCTCTATATGACCCAGTCGGCAGAGAACAAAAAGGAACTGCTTGCCCTCAACAACCAGCTCTCCACGGCTCAGTATATCCGCCGGGAATTGAACAACAAACAGATGGATCAGCCTCTGCCCAACAACTCGGGCATCGGAAGCACCAGCATCGAAAGCCAAATCGGTGAATACAATCAGATGGTGCTCGACCGCAACCGACTGATTGCGAACAGTTCAGAGAAGAACCCGTTGGTAAAGGATTTGGCCAACTCGTTGAAGAGTATGCAGCAGACTATCATCCAGTCAGTGGACAACCATATCGTATCGCTCAACACCCAAATCAGTAGCATCCATCAGCAGCAGGTTACCACCACGCAGCAGCTTGCCTCAAACCCTACTCAGGCCAAGTATCTGCTCTCTGTCGGACGACAACAGATGGTAAAGGAACAGCTTTACCTTTATCTTCTCCAGAAACGTGAGGAGAACGAACTGTCACAAGCCTTTACTGCCTATAATACCCGTGTCATTACCGCTCCGCGCGGCAGTGCTTTACCCACTGCTCCCAAGAAGCTGAACATTCTTATGGTGGCATTTGTATTGGGATTGCTTGTTCCCGCTGTCATCATCTTCATGATGGAGAATCTGAACACCAAGGTGCGCGGTCGCAAGGACTTGGAGAATATGAGTGCGCCTTTGATTGGTGAAATTCCCATGTGTATGAGCGGAGAAAAGAAGAAAATCTCCTTAAAAAGACAAGCCGAGGCGAAAGCTATTGTGGTGCAGGAAGGCAGTCGCAATATCATCAATGAAGCTTTCCGTGTATTGCGTACCAACCTCGACTTCATGATAAGCAAAGACCCGGAGAAGAAAGTGCTTACCGTTACCTCTTTCAATCCCGGCAGCGGCAAGAGCTTCCTGACTATGAACACTGCCATCAGTTTCGCCATCAAACATAAGCGGGTGTTGGTGATTGACGGTGACTTGCGCCACGGCTCAACCTCCATGTATGTGGATTCTCCCAAGAAAGGATTGAGCGACTATCTTGGCAACCGTGTGCAAAACTGGCGTGAATTGGTAGTACCTGATAAGAAATACGAATCGTTGTCTATCTTCCCCATCGGCACAGTTCCTCCCAATCCTACGGAACTGTTGGAAGACGGCAAGTTAGGCAAACTGATAGAGGAACTGCGCAATGAATACGACTACATCTTTATCGACTGTCCGCCTATCGACATTGTAGCTGATACGCAGATTATCGAGAATTTGTCAGACCGTACCATCTTCGTGGTACGTGCCGGACTGCTCGACCGTTCCCTACTCTCGGAACTTGAAACCATCTACACAGAGAAACGTTTCAAGAACCTGTCGGTGATACTCAATGGTACGGAACGTGCCGGAGGTCGCTACAGCTACCGTTACGGCTATCACTATGGTGGCTATTATGGCAGCACAAAATCGGGGGGGGTAATTGGCTGGAAATCAACTAATTAAAAATACAACAAAAGAATACACTCGTTTCATTCTTAATCCTCAACAATCCAAGTGTTTAACTTATTCAAGCGTAAAAAGACAATAGCCGGAAGCGGTATCCTTCAAGGTATGACCGATTATCACTCCCATCTCCTCCCCGGTGTGGACGATGGAGTAAAAACTATGTCCGAAACACTTGCGATACTGGCAGAGATGGAGCAACAAGGTATTGCCGAAGTGTGGTTTACTCCGCACATCATGGAGGATATACCTAATGAAACCGCTGACCTAAAAAAAAAGTTCGCAGAAGTGCAATCTGCCTATCAAGGCAACATCAAGCTTCACCTTGCTGCCGAGAACATGCTCGATAACCTTTTTGAGGAACGCTTGGCTGCTGACGACCTTTTGCCCATTGAGAAAGACGGCAAGCGTTACCTCTTGGTGGAAACCTCCTACTTCAACCCACCAATGGGCTTGTATGACATACTCAAACGGATTCAGCAGAAAGGATACTACCCACTACTTGCCCATCCGGAACGATACGAGTACATGACAATGAAGGATTATAAGGAGCTGAAAGCCGCCAATGTTCTCTTTCAACTCAATCTTCCTGCCCTTGGTGGTATGTATGGCAAAGGTGTTCAGAAGAAAGCTGGAACTTTATTGAATGCAAGAGCGTACGACCGTATCGGATGTGACATTCATTCTATAGATTTTTACCAATATCTCTTATCAGCAAATTTAAAATGCAGATATGAGATGATAAAGGAGACAATAATCAAATAGTATAGTGCTATGACAAAAGTAATCCTTGATACATCGTCTTTGGTTAGATTCATAGACTTTTCTTACAGGTTTGACTATTCCAAGTTGGAAGAGTCCCCCCGTTTATTTGAGCGTATGTTTCCAGTATTGGAAATTGTTGAAAATGCAATAGAGGCGTTCATTCTATATGATGATATTTATATAGATGAATCATCCTTAAGGAGTACCGGATTTATTGAAGATTACAATCGTTTAGAAGAACTGGATAATTGTCATTTTTTGAAATTAGATGAACAACAAACAAAATCTATATATCAAAGGATATTCAGCAAACTAAATCTTGATGTAAATACGGTTAGTAGTATCTTGTCTATGTCCGAATCTGAACATAATATGTTTACAGATGCCCACAGCAATTTTTCATTATATGGAACGGAATATTTTTATCCAGACTACTATCCTTATTGTTATTATGGGAAATGTCTGGAAAATTTCAAAACAAGATTGAAATACATGGATAGATTTCAAAAGTCCTCAAATGAAGGAATAGATATAGATTTGCCTTTCTATCATATTGTCAGGTACTTGTATTATCTTGAACTGCAACGGTTGCATTCTTCAGAACTGGTATTACATCCCAATAGGAATTATTTAGTGCAATTCTTTTCAGGATATAAGCGGCTATATACAAATAAAATTGTCGAAAAATATGAACCATTACGGATAAAGCTACATAAACGTGAAAGTGAATGGTTGGGAACGGGAGATAATTCACTTCTAATACCCATGGTCGCATCATATGTTCTAAGCAGATGCAAACAACAAGAAGACTTGTTCAAGGTAATTAATGAGGTCAAAAATTCAAAAGAAGCTCAATTGTTCAGGAAAGGTTTTTCTGAATTAGTAACAATTATAGCTCAGCAGAATCACGGAGAAATTGACGAAATCTTAGTTTCTTTAGAAGAAGCCAGAATGAGATGGGATAAAAAGTTGAAAACACACCCGACTATAAGAACAAAATGTATATCCTTATCAATCCCCGTAATTGGAGGTTTGGGTACGGACGTTGATATCCCTTACTCTATGGGGAATGGAGTCACATCCAAACTCCTCACATTCATCCATAAAATGTTGTTGAATAAATAATAGAAGTGTGGTATTATGAAATTCAATCTGAATACCAGTGACAGGCTGTTGGATATTATGAGTACTATTTTCTTCTCAGTAGTACTGGTTTTTGTAGGATTCTCTATTGGACATTCTTTTCATTGCGATTCGAACAATCCGAATGCAGGCAAAAAAGATACTCTTGTGTTTCAGATACAATCGGTTATAATGGATACTGTTGTGATAAGTCCAATTAGAATAAATCCTATTGAAACAAAAGCTATACAGTTGGAAGTGGAACCGCTCCATGTGGAACTTGAAGTCAGTGATACTTTAATTCGTGTCAAATAAGTATGTTCGATTTTACTAATTATACATATAGTGCTTTGGTCACGTTCATTGCAATGGTTATCGGTATGGCATATCCGTCCCTGTTGCAGGCCATCCAACGTATTGATGAAACTTATCATGATGACCTTATGATCAAACGATTCAAGGAAGAACCTGCTTACAAGCATTTTAATGAAGTTCTCATACTTGCGGTAGGAGGAGGTTTTATCTTGCCTTTTCTGCTTTATATGCTGGATCGAATGAATATGACCATAGTTTCGTCTGCCCTCCTATGTGTTCAAGCAGTGGTGACATTCATTTTAATTGTGCAGTCCATACGACTTAGCGGACTAATCATAACCTATTATAACACTACCGACCTTTTGCGCCATTTAGAAAATAATGGAAGTAGTGCTTTGCCGCAACGTTTAAAAATCATGCTGAGGGCAGCAGAGTCGGGAAATGAAAATACCTACCGCTTGTCTTTGGAGAGTATCTACGAACAGATTGTCAGGTATCAGGCTCAATTTTACGATAGGACGGAGAATAAGAACAATCCTATAGACTACCCGAATGATTATTACGGTATTTTTCGAGAAATAGTCAAAGCTACCACCCAAAAAGAGCGTTATGGCTTTTTGGCGGATGATAACCAACTGACGGCTATCTTATACAACAACACCTTGTCGGTTGTTGTTTCAGGAGAAACATTGAAATACCTTTGGTATGCTGTGAACCGGATTACGGAGGCGGATTGCCATGAATGGTTTCGCCAGTATTGGACATATGCGGAACAGTATTACCGCTTTACCCTTGACAATTTCCATCGGGATATGCAGAATGAATCTTTTACTCGTATTCACCGCCAATATCTGTTCATGCATTTTATGATGGGCGGGCTGATGTTGTATAAGAAAAAGTATGACTGGCTCAAACTGATGCTAACATTCACACAGACCATGCCTTGGTCTTATCCTCTGGTTCCCGGCTCATTCCCTGAAATTTGGGATATGTTGCGGGAGGCCTACATGAAAGAGAGCCTCCCTTGGGGATTGGCTGATGATTTTCTGTTTGTCGGTCTGACTACAGATGTCAGCGTAGATACTCAAATTTATAAAAATGCAGAGCGTTATACAGCATTGCTGCTGATGCGGTTGCATTCCCTTCCCGAATTTCGGGTGGACGATAATAAGTATCAGATACCGGAAGTTGCAGATGGAATCCATGCCAATGAACAAATTATGCTTATCTGCGAAAATTTGAAGGATGACATTTTGGAATTGGGCGAAGACAAAGAAATTGTAAGTTGCTTCAATTACAGTATTGAAGATTCGATTCGCCTGGTTGATGAGCTTAAAAACAAAGCGGAAAACACTAACGAGCAGATTCGGAAAGAACCGCAAGTAAGTACGGATAAACTTTCTAGTTTGAAAAATGAGATAATTGAAGAATCAGAGAAACAGATGCTGCTCTCCCTGCCTCCCGTCAAGGAAGATGAAAAATCGACAGCGGAAGTCAAGCTGATAAAAGGAGTAACTGAAATAAGCGATGATTTGATATGCTGTGGGTTTGATGTGCATTGTATCGGCTTCGCTGAATGTGTGGTAGGAATGATTAACCATCGTATCTACAGTTGGTATGAAAGTAGGTTTGTACTTGTTCCTCCGGTTAAAAGCTATCAGATTCAGTACCAGAGCATATTCAAGGCATTGGATGCCTTAAAGCTGGACGAATCCTGTGCCATATTACTGTTTAGTATTTATTTAGGGAAATACAGTGCTATCTATGGTGATGTGGAAGGTGTTGAGGAAATTGATGGCAGGGTCGTAAAATACAATAATATTCCAGTGTATTCTGTGAATTCTTCTTCGACAGAAAGCATTGTTATTATGAGAGTCAAGGAAATGCCATGTGCCTCATTTTGTAGTGTAGAAACTACTGACGGAACATTGGAAGGGTTGAACTGTTTGGATAAGAAACTTGGAGTCTATTCGAATATTGAAACCCTCTCTGCAAAGCAACATAAATTGGTAGTAGGACGCCTTGTAAAATCCTGCAATATGGATACGGCACTTAAATATGTAAGCCTTAAAATAAGCCATGAACCTACTACAGGTGAAGATGACTTGGACAATATAAAATCTATTGCAAAATATTTAGCATAAAATTCAGATTAGTAAAACGGAAGTTGTTCTTATCGCTTATAAGTGTTTTAGTGACTGTGTGTTAAGCAAATCTTTTCAAAATGACTTCAACATTTTCAAACAATAAACGTATAGCTAAAAACACCATATTCCTATATATAAGGATGTTAGTTGTACTTTTCATACAATTATTCATATCCCGAATTCTATTAGATGTATTAGGCATTGAAGATTATGGTGTATATAATGTGGTTGGAGGTTTTATCTCTATGCTAGCTTTCTTCAATTCCTCATTATCTAATGGTTACCAACGTTTTTTTAATTTCGAATTGGGTAAAAATGATAAACAAGAGATGGGACGTTTATTTTCAACAGCCCTTTTTATTCAATTTATAGGCGTTATATTTTTCTTGATTGTAATAGAATCGTTTGGATTATGGTTCTTAAATTATAAAATGAATATTAATCCAGAACGGATGTTTGCCGCCAATGTGATTTTTCAGGGTGCGGTTATAATGTTGGTTCTTAACATGATGCGTGCGCCTTATAGTGCAGCTGTAATTGCTCACGAGAAAATGGACTTCTACGCTGCAATGTCAATTGCTGAAGTTGGGTTAAATTTATTGGTTGCTATTTCATTAAATTATCTGAGTGGAGATTTACTTATTGAATATGGAATATTGCACCCTGTCTCTGTGCTTGTTATTTCTCTTATTTATGCAGTTTATGTCCATAAGCATTGCAATTACATAAAGTTTCAATTCGACAAAAGTAAATCAAGACTAAAATCAATGGTTGGCTTTTCTGGTTGGAATTTGTTTGGCTCTTTGTCGCATATGCTTAAATCTCAAGGAGTAAACATTGTAATGAACTTATTTTTTGGTGTAACAGTAAATGCAGCTCGTGGGGTAGCCATACAGATTCAAGGAGGCTTATCCCAATTATATTCAAATTTTCAAATGGCATCAAGGCCTCAGATGATTAAATCATATGCCCAAGGTGATGAACAGGGAACTGTTAACCTAGCTAATAATATAGCTAGATTTTCATTCCTTATGTTATGGGTGTTTGCACTTCCCTTTATAGTTCATATGGATTGTATTTTAACTCTTTGGTTAGGTGAAAATGTACCTCCTAAAGCAGTTTTATTCAGTATATTGTCGATAATTATTGCCTTAATTGAATCTTTTGCAGCACCGATTGCTTCTATTGTCCACGCAACAGGTAAAATGAGAAAATTTCAAACTGTTTGTAGTTCTATCATTTTATTAATTGTTCCTGTATCATATGTTGTGCTATATATGGGAAGTCCTGCAGAAGGGGCTTTATATGCGAGTATTATTATATTATGTATAGCTCAATTGGTTCGATTATTTTTGATAAAGAATTTAGTTCGATTTTCTATTAAGTTATATATAAAGGACACTATACTACCTTGCTTACTTTCTTTTGTTATCTCGATAATAATATGCTTTATAACGCCTGTCTCTTATACACATCTCCGAGCCCCACGAGACTCCTGAGCATCTCGTATGCCGTCTTCTGCTTGAAAAAA